>Ga0255052_10001378_pt1 | contig 18271 bp, 17 predicted proteins | sample JV7_2_21_MG_FD_188632 | JGI IMG/M metagenome (GOLD analysis project Ga0255052, IMG submission 188632) | Seawater microbial communities from Jervis Inlet, British Columbia, Canada - JV7_2_21 | ecosystem: Environmental > Aquatic > Marine > Inlet | place: Canada: British Columbia | collected... | reverse complement strand
GTCATGGGTCTGTTGCAGGGACTTCAGGTTTCGCGGCTGATAAAGGCGGGACTCAATGCTGGCTGATTTCCACTGGCTCCGGCCCGAATGGCTCTGGGCGTTGCCGCTTGTCGTACTCATCACGTTTGCGATGACGAGACGCGAGCTGGCACCGGGCAATTGGCAACGGATCGTCGATCCTGCGCTGGCGCCATATGTTCTGTCGCGCGCAGCATCGGGGCGGCACAGCTACCGGTGGTGGTTGATGGCGCTCGGCGGAATCATTGCAGTCTTATCGCTGGCCGGTCCGAGCTGGGACCGTGTGGAGCTGCCCGTGTTTCGTTCGGAACAGGCGATGGTGATCGCACTCGATTTATCGCGATCCATGGACGCGCAGGACCTGACGCCGAGCAGGCTGACGCGCGCAAGGCTCAAGATCCTGGATATTCTCGAGCGACGCAAGAGTGGCCAGACTGCACTCGTCGTCTATTCCTCTAATGCGTTTACGGTGACACCGCTGACGACCGATGTGGATACGGTCGCTGCTCTCGTTAACAGTCTTGGCACCGATATCATGCCGAGCCGCGGAAGCTATCCCGTAGCAGCGATTAACAAAGGGCTTCAGCTCCTGCAGCAGGCCGGCGTCGGCCACGGCGAAGTGCTGCTGATTACAGATGGAGGGACCTCGCCGGCTGCGGAACGCGCCGCCGCTGATTTGTACGATGCCGGATATACCTTGTCAGTCATGGGAGTCGGCACGCCGGAAGGTGCGCCGATTCCGATGGCCGGCGGAGGCTTTGTCACCGATCGGTCAGGACAAATTGCCGTACCAAAGCTTGAGGCACAAGAGCTTCGAAGCCTGGCTGCCGCCGGACACGGCCGGTACATGGTCTTATCGGCCGACGACAGGGACCTGGATACTTTGCTGTCGGGAGTCATCGACTCCTCTTCTGAATCTGACGCAGCTCTCTCGACGGACCAGTGGCAGGAAGAAGGGCCCTGGCTGTTGTTGTTGCTATTGCCCCTTGCTGCCTTTGCTTTCCGGCGTGGATGGGTACTTGTCATCGCCTTCGTACTGATGCCGGTTGCCGAGCCGGTTCATGCGTTTGGCTGGGACGACATTTGGCTGACAAAAGATCAACAGGCGCAGAGGCAGCTGACCAAAGGCAGTGCCGCCGAAGCCGCAACTCTATTCAAAGACCCGGTCTGGCAGGCAGTCGCGCGCTATCGTGCGCGTGAGTACGCCGGCAGTGCCAATGGTTTTGCCGGACAGGAAGACACAGAGAGTCTTTACAACCTGGGCAATGCACTGGCGCGCCTGGGTGAGTTTGAATCGGCGATCGATGCTTACGAGCAGGTACTCGAAATTAATGCCGGCAATGAGGATGCACAATATAACCGGGATCTGATAAAAGACATGCTCGACCGGCAACAGGAATCTGAGAGCGGTCAGGACTCCTCGTCGCAGTCCGGGGGCGGAGGGCAACAGCCCGAAGGTGAGGGCGATCAGGATCAATCGGGCGCCGAAGGAGAGGCAGGCGATCCGGGCGCCGAAGGAGAGGCGGGCGATTCGTCGCGCAGCGACGACGAGATGAGTCAGGAGGACCTCGAAGCGATCCGGGCCGAGCTTGAGCGGGCTGCGCAGGAAGCGGCGCGCCAACAGCAGGGCGAAGCGCAGGGCGCCGAGGAAAAGAGTCCCGCCAACGAAGTTGCAGAACGTCGCGCGCAAGAGCAGCGACAGGCCATGGAACAGTGGCTCCGCCGCATTCCGAACGATCCGGGCGGGCTCTTACGACGGAAATTCCGCTATCAGTATCAAAGATTGGGTCGCGATCAGGACGGCAACAATCTCTGGCCCGATGACGAGGTGCAACCGTGGTAGGCCGCGCTACTCAGCTACTGTTTTTCATGGTTGCAGTGGTTTTGCCGGTTCTGGGTGCCCAGGCAGCAGTAACAGCCAGCATCGACCGGGCGGACATAGAGATTAATGAATCGTTCATGCTCAAGGTAACGGTCGACACAGATATCGATACCGAGCCGGATGCCTCCGTACTCGAGGCCGACTTCAATATCGGACAACGAAGCCAGCTTAGCAATACCACAATCATCAACGGCCAGATCAGCCGCAGCAGGACCTGGACATACGTCCTGATGCCGAAGCGGGCGGGCGACCTTGTCATACCGCCAATCATCGCGGGCAATGAGCAAAGCAGGCCGCTGCACATTGCTGTTGCACCGCAGTCGAATGCGGTGCCGGGCGAAGCAGATATTTTCGTGTCGACCGAAGTCGATCGCGGCACGTCCTATGTACAAGCGCAGGTGCTTTACACCGTCAAAGTCTACCGGTCGGTTGCAACTCGCCAACCGCGATTGAGCGAACCCGTTTTACGCGGCGTCGAGGTACTCATAGAGCTTGCCGGTGAAGAGCGCAGCTACGAGTCCATACTGAACGGCAAGAACTACAATGTCGTCGAACGCGTTTATGCACTATTCCCGCAGGAGAGCGGCGAGCTGGCGATAGCCCCTGCCCGTTTCGAGGCGCGTGTCTTGCGCGGCGGTCGGATCACGGGACGGAAAGTATTCGAATCCGAGCCACTGAAGGTGGTCGTCAATCCTATTCCTCCGCCTCCACCTGAGTTTCCGAACGCGGCATGGCTGCCGGCAAAGTCGGTGGAGTTAAGCGAGGTCTGGTCGCGTGAACCTGACAAGCTGCCGGTCGGTGAACCGATCACACGGCATGTAACCATAACGGCATTGGGACAGCTGTCGACCCAGATTCCGGTGATTGACCCGGCCGTCCCGGATAGCGTCAAAATCTACCCGGACAAGCCCGAGCTTCGTGTAACTGCGGAGCCGGGCGGCATCAAAGCCATGCGCAAGGACCAGTACGCAATGATTGGCGTGCATTCCGGTGTCGTCGAGGTACCGGCACTCCGGTTGCCGTGGTGGAATATCGAGCAGGGCGAATGGCGGGTCGCGAGCTTGCCGTCGCGCAGCCTCACGATTTTGCCATCGGACGAAACGGCATTGCCTCCTCGGATCGAACAGGTAGTCGAAGCGCCGCCTGGAGCGGAAACGATTAAGCTCAAGAGTGGCTTCTGGCGGCGCGTCAGCGAAGGGCTCATCGCATTGTGGTTGCTGACGGTGTTCGCCTGGTGGTGGTCGCGTCGGCCTGAGGAAAAAACGAAGGAGCTCGAACCCCCACCCATTCACAAGCAGCAGGCGAAGTTTCTCAAAGCAGCGCGCCGCGCTGCTCTTTCCGGCGATGCTGCCACTGTTAAATCTGCCCTATTAAGTTGGGGTAGATTGCAATGGCCGAACGACTGGCCGCGGAGCATCGGTGACTTCGCGCCTCGCGTGTCGGATCCGCTCGCAGGGGAACTGGAAGCCCTTTGCAGCGCAAGCTACGGCCCGGGGGGCGATGGCCCCCCCACCAGAGGCGATTCATGGAACGGTGAGAATCTCGCGAAAGCATTGCGCTCATTTGCCGTCAAATCCAATGACACCAAGGATGCTGGGGCAGACGACCTGCCGCCTTTGATGCCCGGTTCGCCTGCGTAGTGCGATGTAATGATTTGAATCCGATCGTACAGACAATGTCAAACTTGATCGGGCTCGAATGGCCGCTTTCAAGTGCGATCTCAACCGGTCGACGCAACACATTGGCTAAATCGTTCAACTGGTGTTTCAAAGTCTAACGTTTTTCTTGGTCGTTCGTTTAGCTGACGAGCGACGGCATTGAGTTTGGCTCGTGAGTGTACCGACACGTCCGTTCCTTTTGGGAAGTACTGTCTGAGTAGGCCATTGGTGTTCTCGTTGGAGCCACGTTGCCAGGGACTCTGCGGATCGCAGAAGTACACGTCGATGTCAGTCGCCAATGTGAAGCGCTTGTGATCGGCCATCTCACTACCACGATCCCAGGTGAGCGACTTGTAAAGTTCTATCGGTAGTTTGTGGGCATGCTTGATCAGAGCATTGATCAACGTTTCGGTGTCTTTGCTTTTGACTTTGGCCAGCATCACGATGAAGGGCCGTGATGCAACAACGTGCTCAGTTCCGAGAATCCCTCATATCGAGGCAAATCATCCGCAACATCGAACCAGGACAATCGTTCAGGCTCGAAAGCATGCGAAGTTGGGACCATACGTTCTGGATCATCGAACGTACTGATATGGAGTTCGATTATCTGGCCCAGGTCGCCTCCGTCGCCCTCCCAGGTCAGGGGAGTCCCGCAGTTATCACAAAATGCACGAAAAGCGCCCGGGGAGGACTCGTATCTCTTTCGCTCAACCCCATTGAACCGCACCTGATCGACTCGGTACCCGGCCAGAGTAACCACCGCCGCACCATTGTGCTTGCGGCAACTTTTACAATGGCAGTGGTTGATCGCGAAGGACTCGCCCGTGGTTTCGTAACGAACCGAACCACACATGCAGCCGCCGGTCATCTTTGTATCCATGGTCATTTCCGCCTCGCTTGTATTTATTGTTCAAAGGCCAAGAACATCACCCGCGATGAACATGCGACGTTGCGTACGTCTGCTTTGGGTTGAGCCGCCTGTCAAGAGCCTATCACGCGAACGTCAGCTATAGGATGCAAAGCAGAAGTCAAACCACGATTTTCCACAACCGAAGTCTGACTGACAGCTATAGCGCGCATAGCAGGCACTCAAACTGCCTGAAAAACCATACCGCGAATGGCGGCAGTCGGCTGGAGCGGACGCTCGGAACGGTAAAATCGAGATCATAAAGTCCGAACATCGGGTCTCAGCCAAACGAGTCAAAAAGCTTCATATGCTCTTGTACTATTCGCTCAGTTTCATCGGCTTCGACGTTGCGACTGCTGTCACCAAGTTTGAATATTCCGCCAAGTAACAGTACGTCGCGGCGCGGGAACATGTGTAGAAATCCATGTTCGCCACCGAATCCACCGCCAAGAGTCATGTAATCAACAGCTGGATCGGGCGGCAGATAAACAAGCTGACCTTTAGCCGGCACAAGGTTCGAATCATCGAACAATGCTGCGGCACCGAGGCCGGTGCAGTTGAATATGACGGTCTCTGGCAAAGCCAGCACGTTAGCTCGGTTGTCAAAGTTTCGGATAATGAGCCTGCCGCCAGCGAGTTGAAAGTCGGCGGTCAGCTGGCGCAGCAAAGTGCCAGGATCAATCTGCATCGTCACCGTGCGCCTCGCATATCGCTTACCAAACGGATGCTCACCGGGAACAAGGTCGCCCTGATACGCGTAGAGATCGTCGAACGTCGCACGGCCAGGTTCAACAAGCGGTGCATCATACAGCTCATAGAACTCCATCCAGCGGATGCCATATTTGGCACCCGTGAGGTTGGTATACGCGTGATGGGATACCCTGGCCGCCCAATCAAGCCGCGAGAGGAACACCGTATCCACCTGACCGTCATCATGAGTCGAGAATGGCCCCCACTCGCCCGCAGCAACATTTGACGTTGTGTGCCGATAGACATCGCGAGTGTAGATCGTGACGGACCAGCCTGCGTCTTGTAAGAGACGTGCGGTGCAAAGCCCCATGATACCGCTGCCAATGACCGCGACTTGGTCAGGCACCAGGTCGGCGACCTCACGCACCGCAAGTGCAGATGATCCCCAACCAAGGCTCAGGCCGCCTCCACCATGGCCGTAGTTGTGGATTACGACTTTGTCGTCGTATTGCTCGCGCTCCACGCGAAATCCATTTGGCCGATAGGGGCGATGACCAACGATGACGCGGATCACTGCATCCATCGATATGTGTGGTGCAGCCCATGGCTTACGCGAGTAAGCGCGCGGGTATTCGAGCTTCAAGGCACGAGTCGCTGGCGCGCAACCGACGGTCGTCAACATCACGCCGGCACCTAATGTCTGGATCACACTGCGCCGGTTCAGAAACCCATCATCAGTCATACGGCCATCTCCGGCTTCTTGTGGTTGCCCGTTATGATGCAGGAATGTCGTTCAGTTGTGTCCGCTTTGGGTTGTGGTTTCAACCGGTCAAGAGTCTATCACCTGACCGGCAGCTACCGAATGAATACTGTTGAAAAACTCCTGGCTCGAAAAACGAATTCGCATGAGAGTGAGCTACTTTGAAGCTAGATGCCGAAAAAAGAATTCGAGTCAACTCTCATACGCATTTATTTGCGGAAATCTAGCTCGCAAAGCATCAAAAATAGTTTTTCAACAGTATTGAATGCAAAGCGGCACTTCGGCAAGAATTTCTCGACCATTGAAATCTGACAGGCAGCTTACACCCGTAGCAGTCATTCAAGCTGCTGAAAAAACTGGGCGGCGAAGGGCGGGGGTCGGCCAGGAGCGGAGCCATTTCGAGCCACACCAAGCAGACCTGTCGGAAGCTACCTTACCTGCGGCTATTATCGGTAACCCTATCCAAAGTAAAAAACTCGTACCCACTGATGGGCGCAAGCTGCGCACGCGCAGAGGGCGCGTTCGGCCATAGCTCAAAGTGCTTCCGCAGATTTCAAAGCAAAAAAAGATATTGGTCAGAGCCCGCTGTCAAGGCAATTGACAACAGGCTTCAGCGCCACCTCACCATTGATCACATCGTTGTCCGAGAATGACGTTGGCAAGCGCCGGACGCTACCATACAAATCAATAATAAATAGAGGTGCAGTTTTGCGGTACTGATACATATTCCCGCCCGACAAAATTCCAACAAAATCATGGCTGCCATTCAACACAGACTTTATGTAGTTGAACTCACACAAGTCTGTCAGATACGTGCTGGACCCGTTCATTGGATCCACCACATCTTCGGTGATCAGTGTTGGCAATCCAGTAGCGTCATCTGTAGCTTCTGTGTCCAAGAATGCTACTGCGCCACCGGCCAAGGCGTTGTTCTTAGGTTCATCAGTATGAGGGTAGAAAACTCGATATTTATTATTGTCGAGAAACAACATGCCTGACGAGTAATTGTGATCCACCGCATTGGTTAACCGTCTTTGCATCCACGAATCGCCAGTCCAACGAGCTTTGGCCAGGTAGTGATCTGCAGTTTTCGATGGCACATGATCGACAGATAAGCTACCAACGTACAGAATAGTCGGCCTCTTGTTCAACCCTGTGCCTACAAAGTTTACATCCTTCATATAAATACGTTGTGCGATTGGTCCCGGATTTTGGGGATCGTAATATTCTCGCACGACAACGTGATCGAGGTCTGTGGATCTTATTATCGGCAACGTTAATTCTTGATTGCGCGCATTGAGCCATGTCTCACCGCCATCAACAGAGTGCATGTAGTAGATGTTTGTTCTATCGTCGAGAACGTTGTTCGGATGCACGTTGAAGGCGACAACTATGTCTCGACCTCTGCCGTTGGCGACAGCGTAGTGTCCTTTGTATGCAGCCAGCGGTTTGATCCCCTGAATGCTGGCTTTGCTACCCTCCACATGCATCCTTGCTGAGTAAAGCTGACGACTGTTCTTACAAGTTTCACCCTCATTCATTCTGCAGTAAATGGTATAAACCAACCTGAAATAACCGAGGCTCAGGCCGTTTGGTTCATCAACCCAATACATCTTGGGATAATTGATACCACGATAGGCGTCACCGCTGAAGGGTCGACCCTTTCCTGCTGCTTGTGCAAGATCATTGAAGTGATTGATGTAGTTGTCCATCACAGGCGTGAAATTAATGAAGCCATCAATGCTACCGGCACTAGAACTGCGAAAAATGAAGTTGCCGCGCACCTCGTCCCGACCTGACACGAGCACGTAGACGTAGCCATTAGCATCCACGTTGATCACAGCATTTTCATGAGGGTCATTGGTGCATTTCATATGCACTAGTACAGGTTTGGCGGCGCGCCCTGTGACATGGTTGTAGCGAGAAACATAAAAGCCGAGAGCCGGTGCTGTTCCTTGAGCATTCTTGAATAGTTGCGATGCATCGGCGCGAACACAACCACCTGCCGCGGTTGTGCCGATCTTTGAATTGCCCGATTCAAATCCATCCAAAGCGACCTCACCCGAATAAGTGAAATATGTGAACAACCCCTTTTTTACAGCGTTGGGCGAATGCTTGGCAGTATAGGTCGACAGGTTGCCCGAGTACTTGCTGACATCGTCCAAAGTGCCGTCCGCATTGACGTCTAGCTTCGATATCAGGCCCAAGCCAATTGGCATGCCGTTAAAGCCACTTACCGTCTTGAACTGAGTCACGCTAAATTGTTGCAGACTGCTGCAAGCAGCGCCCTGATACAGACATTGACCCGAAGGGGTTTTGAGGTATTTGTAGACGTTCTGCGGATCGGACCATGCGTCAACATCCTATGACGAAATTCTGGACAAGGAGTCCGAAGCAGGATTGCATGCACTCAGAATCCACAGCAGCAAAAGTGGGCTCATGACTAATCTTTGTATCCACATCAAGGAATCTCCCGCGTAAACATTCTGGTGGAAGGTCGTGCTCATTCTAAAGCAGAGTTTCACGTCTTGGCTCTGCATTTCAGCACTACCCGTTTGTGCAGCGCTCTTCACTAATGCTTGGTGGCTTGATTTGCGAATGTCCGTATATGGACTCCCCCTCATTTGCAAGCAATCTATTCTGGCAGACATGGTACGACTGCATACGTATATCCGGCCTCTTAAGTTGGCATACATTCATTGATGCCGGGCCATAATGGTTTATTCGCGCGTCAGTCCCAATCGCTTTGACGTACTTTTAAGTACGTGGAAATTCCCGGGTTTCCCTGACGTCGGTTCGACCTGTTTGCCATTATGCAGTTTGCTTAGCAATCGTCTTGGAGGGTCTCCTTATTAATCCTGTCTCAGCGAATCGCATACTCAGGATCGTAATCAGTTTTGTGACGCAGCATAGCCCAGGCTATGCGTGCGTTCTTGTTGGCCAATGCCACCGCAGCCACGTTCGGATGCCGCCGTGTCGCGATCTCGGTAACCCAGTGACTGAGCGGGTCATCTTTATGTTTGGCTCGTGTCACCACCGATCTGGCGCCGTGGATCATCAGCATTCGCAGGTAAACATCACCGCGCTTACTAATACCAAGCAGGCGATGCTTGTCGCCCGAGCTATGCTGTTTCGGGGTGATTCCTATGCCAGCAGCCATTTGCCGACTCTTGTGATACTGCCGGGCATCTCCGACCGTGGCCACCAGGCCCCGGATCTGGTTGGCCTTGGCAGTACGCCTAACCTTAAGCTCTTCACGGATACGGTGCGTCGCCTGTATATCCTGTTGCTCTACCGTTTTCACCGTCACGAAACGCATGTTCGGCCGGCTCATCGCCTCGCAGATCGCCTCGGCATCCCTGGCATCGTTCTTGTTGCTCTTCACATACGGCTTCACAAACTGTGGTGGAATCAACTTGACCGTGTAGCCTCGTGGCTGCAGCTCCCGACCCCAGTGATGCGCACTGGCACAGGCTTCCATGCCAATTACGCAACCTGGCTCCGTTTTATCCAGCAACACCTTGAGCCATTGATGACGCTTCAGGCGGCGTTTCCATAGCGTCTTGCCAGATCGATCAACACCGTGTAACTGATAAACGTTCTTTGCCAAATCGATTCCAACTCTACTAAGCTTCATGGTGGACTCCTCTTTTCCGTTGACTGGTTGATTACGTTTACCAGTGTGGCACTTAGATGCCGTTTAGGGGAGGAGGAGTCCATACCATTGCTTTGGGTCGCGTCCTGCCTGTCATCATCCTATCACCTGACGGGCAGCTACCGGATGCAAAGCGGCACGTCGGCAAGAATTTCTCGACCATTGAAGTCTGACCTGGCAGCCCACACCCGGAGCAGTCATTCAAACGGTTGAAAAAACTGGGCGGCGAAGGGCGGGTGTCGGCCATAGACGTTCAAGTACTTAGAAAACTGTGGTCTGTCCGGTTACTTTCGACTATTGCTGTATCAATTACTAACAATGGCTGTAAAGGCTGCTACAAAATATGCATCTTTGACTTTAAACTTAACCAACACCGAAAGGTTGATAACCAAAGAATTATGGAGGTATCAAGATGGAATTACCAAAACTGGCAATTAAGCTACTCCGTGAAGGCAGAAATTTTGGTACTGTCGCGACTTTGATGACTGACGGCTCGCCTCAAGCGAGTGTTGTATGGGTGGACACGGACGGGAAGAATGTGATCTTCAATACGGCAGAAGGACGCTTTAAGCCGAAGCACCTGCGCCGTGATCCACGTGTTGCGGTGGTAGTCTACAATGCGGATATGCCGTATCAGCAAGTCATGATCCGAGGCAAGGCCATCGAGTTTACCCACGAAGGAGCTGACGAGCACATAAATAAGTTAGCGAAGAAGTATTTGGATTTAGATGAGTATCCCTACCGTCAACCAGGTGAACAAAGGGTCATAATCAAAATCGAGCCCGAGCGAGTTGGAATCACGGACCCATAAACAGATACAAAATATGCATCTTTAGCGAAATGACCACAGCAACCGCCGCAACCAATTCTCCAACCTAATGAATGCTATCTAGGCTCCACATAGCCGGCTCCTCGTCAGTCAGATTTCAGCAAGTAAAGCATAGCCTGTTGAATGGCGGCTTTGGGTTGCCAGCTCAACTGGTCGATACAAAACGCAAAAGGGCCGGTCGAAACCAGCCCTTCCGGGTCGCTGCATACCTGCGCCCGCGGCTACATCGAAAATATTGTTACCTCGTCTCCACGAAATTAGCCCTACACTGGACCGCGTATGCCAAAATACGTCCCACTGACGACAGTCGGGCCGCTTCAAAACAATCGGAGAGCAACCCGTGAGCGATGACAATAGAAATGAAACTACAGAAACGCCTGCGAGTAAGGATGCAATGGTCGATCCTGGCCCAGAACAGCACGAGCAAGACTCAACCCAAAGCGGCCCGACATTCACGAAAGGGCCTGACCCGCTCGCTGGCGTTAAGAAACGCGCCGCCAATGCGATGGCAAGCATGGAAGGAAAAACCGTGTCTATGAAAGTTTACGTCGGGACGATTATAGGCGTCGTCGTGCTAATGCTGTTGGCACGCTGCGGCGGATAGCAAAAATCATGCGACGGTAGTAATTTGGAAAACAGACCTGACGCCTTTTTCCGTACAAGAAAGCCGGCTGTGAGGGGGCGATAATACGCTGCTTTCGTCAGAACTGGTCATTCAATCAATCAGAAAAATGCGGCCCGGACAGGCTCAAATCGGCCAACAGACGTCACTCAATAGCATCATTTGATAGATCGGGCACCGAGTGCATGACACCTGCACGCATCACCCATTCAATCTTACGAAAGTTTGATACGTCTTCTGATGGATCACCGCCCAGCACTAGCAAGTCGGCAATCCTGCCGGGCTCCAATGTTCCAAAATCGTCGAGCCGGCCAATGGCGTGAGCGCCGTTTCGGGTAGACATAACAACGACATCGGCTGCCGGCACGCCCGCGTCCTGCATCGCCTCCATTTCGCTATAGATGGATGGGCCGTGCAAGGTGAGTGGGTTACCCGCATCCGTGCCGGTCGCAATTATGGCCCCGGCGTCATACATTCTCTTGAGATTGCGTTTGTACAGGTCTAGCTCTGCAGGAATGCCTGCCAGAGCTTCGCGCGCCTGATCTTCAGTCAGCGTGTCCGTCAAATAAGGCGCGATGGCAGCGACGTTTGCGATCTTGTCACGCGTGCCTTGATCAACGCAACCGTTGGGATCGTCAGCCTGATTAGGCGTGTCCAGGGCAATGCTTGTTACTGCACGCGTCCAGTTCGGACCGACAACAATCGTCGGCGTATAGATAACGTCATTGTCGATCACCAATTGAATAAACTCATCGTCGACATCTTCGGCAAAGATGCTATGCACCAACAAGGACGCCCCGGCGCGTATGGCAACCTTCGCTTCTCGCAAGGTCGTGGCGTGAACGATAAGGGGCAGGCCCCGGGCACCCGCTTCATCACCGACAGCCATGATTGCCTCATCGAGCATCGACTGGCGCTCTTCCGCCGGCGCGAGATACCAGACCTTTACGGCCGTTGATTTCCAGTTGTTGAGTTTGCGCACGCTGTCGCGGCCTTCCAGGGCGTTGCCCATCGGCAGAAACGTGTCGTAGTGCTCTGTATGCAGGATATCGCGACCTGCATGGGTGACCAGAGGACCCACAGCGCGGACATGCGCAGCGTTTGGATTATCTTCGGCTTGCTCGCCCAGCGCCAACGTCCATTGGTGTCCTCCGACGTCATAAACTGCGGTGATACCGGAACAAAGGTAACTGCGGTGGAAACGATCCGGATTGGCTCTTAAATCATTCGTTACAGCCTCGTATGGATAAATCTCAGTGGCATCCACGCCGTCAGGTCGGCCGTCAAACCAGCCCGTTTGCGAAAAATGAACGTGAGCATCGACTAATCCTGGCGTGATCCACTTACCGGCAAGATCAAAGCTTTTGGCATCCTCAGGTGCCGGACACACGTCCGCTGTCCCAACGCAAGTGATGCGTGCGCCTTCGACAATAATGTTTGCACCGACGAGCGTGGACCGTCCCGTACCATTAAGCACGGTCGCCCCGACCAGCACCGTAAAGCGTGCCCGGTCATCCGAACGCCGCTCCGTGTCTGTGCAGCTACAAGCGGCCGCAAGCACAAAGAAAAGCCAGACTTGCCATTTCCGTGTTCCAGTCATAGACGGCCCTCGTAATACGTTTTGAGTTCTGCTTCTACTTCAGCTCATTGCTGTGTAAGTCGAATGGATCTTGTCCGTTTTGGGTCGAGGCTGTGTAAAAACGCAAAATCACGATCAGCGGTGGTAAATGCGATCTGCATTTCGATTGACATGTGACTAAAGTGGGACCAGAAGTCTTCATCGCTTGCGATTCATTGCCAATGTGGTGCGCTGTCCCATTGACAGCAAAATCGAGGCTCTTTTTACATAGCCTCGGTCGATGGCTGCCTGTCGTTATCCTACCAGCTCACCGGCTGGTATCGAGGGCAAAGCGGCACTTCAGCAAGAATTTCTCGACCATTGAAATCTGACAGGCAGCTTACACCCGTTGCAGTCATTCAAACTGCTGAAAAAACTGGGCGGCGAAGGGCGGGAGTCGGCCATTCACTAACTCACAAAATCGATTGTCACACCGGGCACTTGCAATAGGATATTATTCTGACAATCAAGAATCACACGCAAAATGACTATAGCCGAAGGCTTTTGAGTGAGGGAGTCGGTTAATTCAAAAAAAGACAGGGAACTAACCTGGGAAAGTCGGCTAGCGTTATTGCTTCCGGGTCCGCCGATTATCGGCGTAGCAATCATCGCGGTATGTCTTATCGCCCAGTACTTGAGCTTTGTGTGGTTCTTCAGCCTCAATGCGTACACTCTAGCGTACCTCCTGGCTCTGCTGATCGCATATATGGTGATGATTCCCCGGTATCTCGGTTCTCGTAATTTGCTTGACCGGCAGCTATACGAACTGGAAAAATCGCTTTCGAGTGGTCGCGAATTGGAGATCAAATCACTTCGTTTCCGTCACGACGACATCCGGCGCAGCCGTTGGGCCGGCGCATTTGGGATCCTGATATTTTTCATTATCAACGAAGTGGCTGCTGTCCTCGAAGGTGCTGATCTCATTGAGATGTTCAAGCGGGTTCATGATGGCACTGCCATGTTGCCTCTGACCCTGTTTTTGGGCTGGATAATCGGACGATCAATCTACTTTTCCCGCGCGTCAGATAATGAATTGCCTCTTCCCGACAGTTCCGCTATCGATCTTCTACACCTGGACAATCTCTATGCCGTCGGCCGCACAGGACTGAGTCGCGCGCTCGTCAGGCTTGTCAGCGTCGGGATCGTAGGTCTTATGGGTTTGAACACAGTGTTTGGCCTGTGGCTTACCGTCCCAGTTTTTGCTATCGGTCTGGTAACCGGGCTGGTGACCTTATTGCGGCCCGCGCGTAAGGTGCGGAACCTGATCCGCGAAGTGAAGCGCAAAGAGTTGGCACGATTGGAGCCACTAGTACGGCAAGTGCGCGACGACACATTGAAGGGTGAAATATCAACGCAAGGCCGATTAACCGACCTTATGGCCTACCAAAACCGTATTGAGTCGACAGTGGAATGGCCTTTTAACTCTTCCACGATTATTCGATTCGGGCTGTACTTATTGATTCCTGTTGGCTCCATGATCGGAGGGGCATTGGTCGAGCGCATAGTCGATGGGTTGCTCGGCTAGATTCAACACATCGATGCAAATGTCCACTTGGGGTCGTCAGACGCCAGCTGTAAGCCACCACGCTATGCACGCAACCTGATCATCAACCTCTCCCGCATCCCAAGCCCGCCAAACCTGATCAGCCAGCTCCTCATCAACCAGCAGGGTTGCGATTTAGATTTCGGTGAGCACGCCGCGAGAGTATCGCCGGGCTTGTCACCACGACAGGTGAATAACTGCTGTTTATTGGCAGAAACGAAAAGCCCCACCGGAGCGGGGCCAATAATTGGTCCTCGGCTCTTCTTATTATTGCGCTGAGCCGAGGGGGAGAAGCGCCTCCAAAAATAATGCAAGTTTCAGACCGGATTTGTAAGGCACTGAACACCATTACATTTGTGAATATCGCCCGTAAACGTAATGGCAACAGTGTTAAGAAAACCGACGCAATTATTCCATCACTATGCCAAAAATCGGCCAACAGGGCTTCGATGTGGATTTCGGTGAGCACAGCAAGACGCTGGCTTGCTCGTAGGCTTATTGCTCGCGGTTAATATTGGTGATCTATGCAGAAATCCGGAGCGGGGTTCTTAAGTGGAGTTCAAAACCGCGTTTTCTCCCAGGCTACACCACTGGCAACACCAACCGCCATCAAGGCCATGTTATCCAGTGCCCCGCCGAGTGCCGTTCCTATAGCGGCTCCTACGGTGATACTGGTAGCCATCACGGCACGTTGCCTGTTCACTTGATCGTCGCTCGAATCCATTGATACGCCCGACCATACTGGTAGAACAACCAGCACAACTATGCCGACAATTAGAGAAAAGATAATTGGACTGGCCATATCGTGATATGACTCCCTAAACTACGAATTCTCTGCTGGCACCCTTCTCTCAGTTTGGCGAGCAAAATGGGAGGGGGAAAGTTTGGGGCGGACAGGATCTTCGCGGGAGGTAATTGGAAACAATTGGCCTAAGTTAGGATATCAAATTATTTTTTGGTGGAATCGTAGGGATCATATCCCCCGCTGTCGTCAATGAACTCCAGATCTTCATCAAGATCATTGCTGGTGTCGTCGATGCCTCCCTCGCCGAGTTTCATCAAGCGCCGTTGCGCCTCAGACACGAAAAATATCCCTGTGTTCATCAATGTTAACTTGATGGTCTTTATTGTGTCCGGCAATAACTGGTGACCGAGCTCATCCTCGATAACACGGACTTTTCTCTGTGCGTCCGGTGATTTTCGCGTCTTGGCGTCTGATTGAGAGTCCATAACTCCGTTCCAGTATCCGTCAGCCTTCTGTTGTTGTAGCGGAGCGGCTGTTTCTGCGGTTTCTTTAGAAATATGGGCATCCCTGGCCCTGAGTATTTAATCGGCCTCCAGCCTGCTCAAATGACATTCTGATACTACACCCTTACTAAGACATTTTTGGTGTTTTTCGGTCTTTAAAATCAAAGAATTAAAACGTGGTTTCGGCAATTCCTCGGTAGGGTTTCGCATCTGAACAAAGTGGCGCGTCAGCTAAACGAGCGGCCAAGAAAGACGGTGGACTTCGAAACTCCAACAGAGAGATTTAACGCTTGTGTTGCATCGATCGGTTCAGATCGCACGTAAGAGCAGTCAGTCAAACGACCAGAAAAACAACGCCGTGATAGGCGGTAGTCGGCCAATAGCGAACATTGGTGGACGGCGGAACTGCGATTCGGCATAGATCTCAGCGAGCGCCCGCGTTCTCTTTATAGAATGGATAGACACAAACCAGCAATACAATTGCGGTGCCGAATAGCAGTATCCAATCAATACTTTTCGAACTCTTTACCGATTTTTACGACTTCGTTGTCCAGGTCCTGGATCTGTTGCAGAAGTGAAGTGATCTCTTGGTCTGAAAAGGCTTTTTCCGCTGGCTCCCCATCGATAATGATTCTGGTGTAGATGATCGATCCCAGCCTTGAGCTCGTGGCCTCTCGCTGCGCCTTTAGTTTTTTAACTTCAATCTTGTGCTTGTACTTATCCGCATAATCGCTTGCAGCGTGATAGGCTTCCCGAACCAATGTGGAGCTGGTCCCATAAGCCACAGATACACCTTTCTTGACTTTATGGAGGACAACGGAGACGACTTCCGGCGCTTTTTCACCGACGAATTCCACACCTTCCTCGAACGCTTTCGCCGCTCCCGCCAAAGCACCGGTTTTCGTGCTGTCACTTTTGGTGTCTTCCGAAACGATAGGTTCCTGCAGTTTCTCCGTCTCTTCCGATGGCTGTGTTGCCATCTGCTCCTTTTGCTGGGGCTTTTCTTGAGCAGAAGCTTGCTGTTGAGTCTTACGCCTGATCTTCGTTTCTTTCTCGTTCATTTGGCGCCTCCGCAGAGTTTGATGTTCATGCAAGAATGAGGGAAACACGCGGTCAAAGTCAATGCAGCCGATATGGCTGGGAACCGCAGTGCAAACGGTGCCAGGAACCTTTGACGACCCTGAAACCCGCGTCGATTCGACAGGTCAAACGCATTGCCGGTCCCAGTCGTGAGTGCCGCCGTGATTCGATTCGATCGAGTGAGCGGTCAGGGGTTTCTATCGCTTGATTTTGTGCCAGCTTCGCGTTGGTAAACGAGGCCGGCGCCATCCGTAATAAGGATGCCTGCTCAGGAGACGCTGATCGCGGAATACCAGGATCAGCACGGCTCCGGCGAGGAAACCTCCGATGTGAGCCCAAAATGCCACCCCACCCTGCGTACTGAGCTTTCCCAGCCCCCCGACCATCTGGAGTAGGAACCAGTACCCAAGCATCAAGTATGCCGGCACTGCAATCGTTGTGAAGAAAAAGCCAAAGAAAATGAAAATATGAACATGCACACGTGGGTAGAGCAGAACATAGGCGCCCATAATGCCTCCTATCGCGCCTGAGGCACCGACCATGGGTATCGCTGATTCCGGGTTTGACGCGATCTGCAAGGCCGCTGCCGATAGGCCGCAGAGCAGATAGAAGATCGCGAAACGCCCGTGCCCCATGGAGTCTTCGACATTGTTACCGAAGATCCAAAGAAACCACATGTTGCTGATAATGTGAAACCAACCGCCGTGCAAAAACATCGACGTAATTGCGGTATACCATGTGGAGGTATCGCCCAGCACGCAGACACTGTTCGGCCCGACTTGGAAACGTGTCCCCGCCGGCACGGTCTGCAATAGCTCACCCGGGACTAGACCCAGGCTGCAAACGGAGCCGGACAGCGTGGGCTCTGAGCCCAGCCCTTGGACTAGGACCCAAGCTATAACGTTGAGGCTAATAATGCCGTAGGTCACGTATGGCGTGAGAAAGTGAGGATTATCATCACGGATTGGAAACATCGACCTGCTCGTAACTTCTGTTGACGGGTCAAGCAGCGGAAAAAGGGGGCTGTACGGCCAGAGTGCCCGTAACGCAACCCTTCAGATTTTACTCTATTATGCGGTTGCTAATTATCCACCACGCCAGAACTGCAGTAGTCACATCAATCTCACCCGCCATTAGCGCTGCCTGGACCTGATCAGCCAGTCCCTCATCAACCAGCAGGGTTTCGATTTAGGCCTTGGTGAGCATGGCCGTACTGTCACAGTGTGCTGCGATTCCGACCAGTGGAGAAATTCGGCGGATTGTTCAGATACGCGATTGGAGAATAATCACTCAGGGCCAGGGATGGCCCAAATCCTGTCAATGGGTAGATGTACGAACTTGAACCTTTCCTCAAGAGGGAGATCATTACTGCTCTATCTGGAGCGGGCGGGTATCGACGCAAACACACGTACTCAGCCTCCTGAGAAAGCGCCTGTCCGCTCCACCTTTCTCCTTCCCATTCTGTTCGCCAGTGAATTGCAGGGCCAAGGATGGCCCTATCTACTCAAATCCAATTACATTTCGACAGGCAGCTTTTATCCGAAGCGGTCATTCAAACTGCTGAAAAAACCGGGCGGCGAAGGGCGGGAGTTGGCCACATATAGTCAGTCCGTCCTGCTTTCAGCGATAGTAACCGCAGCTGACAGGTATCTGTCAGTGAAGGTGGGACATGCACCTGCGGATTACGAATAAGTCGGCCAAAGCGTTTGACGATTACCGCTTTACCTTCGGATTCGCAGGCGCGCTTGAACTCACTAACGA
>Ga0255052_10001377_pt1 | contig 18272 bp, 18 predicted proteins | sample JV7_2_21_MG_FD_188632 | JGI IMG/M metagenome (GOLD analysis project Ga0255052, IMG submission 188632) | Seawater microbial communities from Jervis Inlet, British Columbia, Canada - JV7_2_21 | ecosystem: Environmental > Aquatic > Marine > Inlet | place: Canada: British Columbia | collected... | reverse complement strand
GGCGGATAAACTCACCATGGTCTTCCAACTCGGACAAAGGGGAGTTACTGGTGTCTTCGGATTGGTTGAATTTTATCGACATTTCTAGGCTCTCAGGGGGCTGCACTACACTAGCCCGGACATTTCACCAAGGATCCGGGATTTGCGCTGTAGCTGGCGAAATGTGAAGCCAGACGCTGTGCAAAACCGGATAGGACAAACTGTAACTGCCAGACATACCCAAAAACACTCTCACACGCTTGATGATACGACGAATTTATCATTTTACGGTCCGCCTTGGTGAAATGTCCGGGCTAGCAGGGTGATAAAATAGTGATCCACCAACAGGAAAATAAACAGCACCATCAGGTAGGTGATGGAAAAGGCGAAAGTGTACATCGGCAGTAACACGTCTTTGCTGGTCATCATGCGCAGTGCATACCTCAGGAAACCGGCATTGAGCACACTGACGCCTGCCAGATAAACCAGGCCGCTCATACCCGTGAGGTAAGGTAGCGTGGTGACGATGATCAGCAGAATGATGTAAAAAAGAATCTGTAAACGCGTGAATGCAGCGCCATGGGTTACCGGTAACATTGGAATGTTGACCAACGCGTATTCCTCCTTGCGATAGATTGCCAAAGCCCAGAAATGAGGCGGCGTCCAGACAAAGATTATCAGGAATAGCAACAGGGCTTGAGGATCCATGTTGCCGGTTACGGCAGTCCAGCCTAAAACGGGTGGGGCAGCACCGGCGGCGCCGCCAATTACAATATTTTGCGGTGTCGCACGCTTCAACCAGACCGTGTAGACAATCGCATAACCGATCAGAGACAAAAACGTCAGTACCGTGGTTAGTGCGTTTACCCATAACAGCAGCACGGTCATGGCCAGCACCCCCAGGGTGAGGGCAAATAGCAGTACATTTCTTTCCTGCAGTTGCCCGGTGGCCAAAGGGCGGTTCCTGGTGCGTAACATCTTTGCATCGATGCGACGGTCCAGCAGGTGATTGATGGCGGCCGCTGAAGACGCTGCCAGGGCTATACCCAGTGTGCCCGCCAACGTCGCGACAGGGGGCGGCCACCCGGGTACGGCCAGGAACATACCTACAACCGCGGTGAATACGATCAAAAAAACCACGCGGGGTTTGCACAACTGCAGGTACTGGTGAAAGTAATTTGGCACGGTTAGTACGATTGTGTGGACGATTTGTTGAGCAGGCCAAGTAGCGTGGCCAGCAACAGTGCTGCGCCGGCGTTATGGGCGATCGCATTGGCAAGCGGCAGAAACAGGGCGACATTCAGCACGCCAAGGGTAAATTGCGCCAACAGCAGTGTCATCAGCAGCCTGCCACCGGTTCGCAGTTGAGGGATTCTGGACAGACGCATTGCCAGCACACCGAGTACGATGAGTGTTACGACGGCCCCGATTCTATGCGCCAAATGGACCGCAACCCGGGATTGCTGGTCGAGGATTCCGCCTTCGTAATCTACACCGACCTCACGCCACAGGATAAATCCTTCCCGGAAATTGGTTTCCGGCCACCATTGACCGGTGCACATCGGCACGTCGGGGCAAGCCAGGGCGGCATAGTTGGCACTGGTCCAGCCACCCAGTGCAATTTGCAACGCCAACACGGCAATGCCCGCGGCGATTGCGCTATGCATCCTCCTGACGGCCATTGCCGGTCTGCCGCTGACAGGATAGCGGCTCGAAAACACAAGCCACAGAAGCATTGAAAAGCTCGTCAGTCCGCCCAACAGGTGCGCCATGACAATAATGGGCTTCAATTTCAGGGTGACCGTCCACATGCCCAGCAGGGCCTGGAAAATGATCAGTATCACCAGCGCCGTTGTCCACAGTCTGAAGCTGGAGTCAGCCTGTGATCCACGCCACGATTTCCAACTCAATGCAAATACCAGCAACATCAGGATACCCGCCAGGTAACGGTGTACCATTTCCCGCCACGCCTTGGTGGATTCAAACGGGCGCTCCGGAAACGCCTGGTTGGCTGTATCTATTTCATGTGTTGCTTCGGGCCAGGTCAACTGGCCATAACAGCCGGGCCAGTCCGGGCAGCCCAGTCCGGCATGAGACAACCGCACCCAGGCCCCCAGCACGATGACGCAAAAAGCGATTATTGCGGCCAACTTGGCCAGTCTGTGGAAGCTCAGGTTCACGTTCAGTTTTCCTGTGAGGACCATTTCAGCAACCGTTTCAAGTCCTTGTGTATATTGCCCGGTTCAGTGCCGTTCTCAAAGGCCATGATGACGTTTTGCATCGGGTCGATTATATAGATTTTAAAGTTGGTCTGGCGATTTTCACGGGACAAAAGCCCGGCATTGATTTTGTCCAGGCTTGCCAGTGCCGTGGCGGATGGGTCTGATATAAAGTTCAGTTTTGAATATATCGATACAAGCCTGGCCTTCAAGTCAGGTCCAGGCCCAGTCCGACTGATCAAGCCAATCGCCAGGTGCTCCTGTTGCCGGCCGGTCGCCTTGTGGATTTGTCGCAACGCGGTAATGTCGCTGATACACACCTGGTCGCAAGGTTCAGAGAGCACGTACAGCAGTAACCACTTGCCCGCAATTCCGGGAGACGGTGGATCAACGGCTGTGTGGGCATGCGTGTCGAGTGGCAGATGAATCGCCGGCCGCACCAGTTGGCCATGGTTCTTCATTCCATCGGGCTGATAATTCCACCAGCGTGACTGCATCAGCATGACCAGTATTACCGGTCCGAGGAACAGTGCAAATATGCCGATTACTGTAGTCTGTTGGCGGGTCAGCTTCACCGGGTGGATCCTACTGGTTTTCTGTAACTGATAAATACCCACAATGCCAAACAGGCAACCATTAGCGCGAACCACTGGAAAGCATATGCCCGGTGGCGGTCAGAACCAAGAAATACCGGTTTCCAGTCCCTGCCTTCAAAGCCGGTCTGCTCCGCAGCCGACAATTGCACGATCTGCTCCATGAGTGGTATTTGAAGTGCCTTGGATATATCGGTGATCTGCAAATACGTGACCAGTTGCGGCCAGCGATCCCTGACCAGTTTATCAGCTTCCCCCAGCGCCCGGCCGGGCGTAGGTGTCTTATTGAGTATGCCCCTTAGTACCATTTGATGTTGTGGTGTGGGTATTCCAGGCAGGGTATTGCGATCGGCGCCCAATGGCAACCAGCCCCGGTTGACCAGGATGGTGCTTCCGTCTCCGGTCCTGAACGGGGTAAATACATGGACCCCGGCCCGGCCATTCCATACCTGGTTATCCAGCAGAATGTGGCGCTCGGGGTCATAACGTCCGCTAACATCAATATGCGCAAAACGCTCACCCCGGGCGATTGCAATTTTCAGGGGGAGCGCAGGTGCTCCAAGGAATTGTTGTTCCAAAACAGTTTTTTCTGCGGCCCGTCTTGTTTGCCACATACCCAGGTTGGCAAAAAGGGTCGCCAACAGTAACAACATCACCGTGCCAGGAACAGTAGGCCGGAATGACTTGAATACCTGGAAAGCCATACTTGCTTATACTGGGGCTTTCACAACCGGAGCCCGGCAATGTTGGTGAAATCCACGATCGTAATCATGTTGCTTGTCATCGTTTATACGCTGGGTTCTTCGTTTTTTTTGATGGTCAGGGATAAGGGGGAAGGTGAACGAACACTTCGCCGTCTGCTGTGGCGGATAGGTCTTTCCATACTGCTGCTGTTCCTGTTGTACATCATGTTTCTGCTAGGCTGGGTTGAGCCATCGCGGGGTCCCGTCAATTATGCCGGCGGCGGATAGCAGGATTGCCTTGCATGATCATGAGTCGACAGTTTGCAGGCGTTGCGGATTGGTTCAACGGTGGGTTTGTCTCACAGCGCATACACAAAAATAAACAGGCCCAGCCATACAACGTCAACAAAGTGCCAGTACCAGGCAACGGCTTCAAATGCGAAGTGGTTCCTGGGTGTGAAGTGTCCTCTCAGGCTGCGGATCATGATCACCGTCAACATGATTGCACCGAGGGTGACATGCATGCCATGAAAGCCTGTCAGCAGAAAAAATGTTGCGCCATAAATACCTGAGCCCAGCGTAAGTCCAAGTTCAGTATAGGCTTCCTTGTATTCACCTATCTGGAGCCAGATAAAGGTAAAGCCCAGCAAAACCGTGGCTGCGAGCCACAACACCAGTGACTTACGTTGCTCATTTTTCAGTGCGTGGTGGGCCAGCGTAACCGTCACGCCGGAACACAGCAGTATCAGTGTGTTGACAAAGGGCACGCCAAATGCAGGTATGGTTCCGAATTGGCCGCCGACGTTACCGGGGCCATTGCTCGGCCAGACCGGGAGATAACCTTGCCACAGCACTTCATTGGTTATTGCGCCGGTGCCTTCACCACCCAGCCACGGAACAGAAAGCATCCTTGCATAAAACAGGGCGCCAAAAAATACTGCAAAGAACATGACTTCAGAATAAATGAACCAGGACATGCCGAGGCGAAACGAGCCGTCAACCTGGGTGTTGTACATGCCGGCTTCGCTTTCCCTTATCACTGTGCCGAACCATCCAAACAGCATGAATATGATGATAGCCAGCCCCAACCAGAAGGTCCATTGCGCGGCCGAAGATCCATTCATCCAGTAGGCCGCGCTGGCCAGCATGGTAATCATTCCCAATGAGCCTACGATCGGCCATTTTGAGCCGTGGGGTACGTAGTATGACCCTTCAGCGTGTTGTGCCATGTTGAATTCTCGTTTTTCCTTTGGAATTATTAATGATGAGCCATATTATCCGTCGGTTCATAGCCCTGACGGTAAAAAGTATAAGACAGTGTGATGTCCTTGATGTGCTTGGGTAAATCAGGCTTGATATAAAAATACACGGGCATTTCCCGGCTTTCGTTGGCTTGCAATGTTTGTTCGGTAAAACAGAAACACTCGGTTTTAACAAAATACAGGCTGGCCTCGGGCGGGGTGACGTTATAGGTTGCCTGTCCGGTGATTGCTTCACCTTCCGGATTCATCGCCAGGTACAGCCGTTTGACCGGGACACCGAGGTTGACCACGGTGGTTTTTTCCTTGGCCTGGAAGACCCAGGGCAAGGAAGAATTGACACTGGCATCAAACCGGATTTGTACGACCCTGTCCGAGGCGACCGCCTGATCGTTGTTATCCGACACCTGGATCGCCCGTCCACCCAGCCCTGTGACTTCACAAAAAACGTTATACAGAGGCCACAGTGCAAAGCCAAAGCCAAACATGCCAACAGCCACCAACAGCAGGCGCCTTGCCGTTTTACGGTTTTTCCTCTGTCGGTTCATATCAGCGGCCCACGATGGCTGCACCGATAAACGCTGCGAATATCGCCAGGGCGACAAAGCCAAGTATCCACGCGGTCCTCACAGCCTGGCCCCGTCTGCGGCGTAATTCATCCGATTGAAGGTCGTTACTCATGGGTTGACGGGGGCTAGCCCGGACATTTCACTGGTCACATCGGGCGGGGTATCGAAGGTGTGATAGGGCGGAGGCGAGTCAACCGTCCACTCCAGCCCCCTTGAACCTTCCCATACCCTGGCCGACGCTTTCACCCTGCTCTTGTAAACGCAATGCAGGATCACACCGACAAAAATCAACTGGGTTGCGCCGAAGGCAAATCCGCCGAGCGAGGAAATCAGGTTGAAGTCGGCGAACTGTGGTGAATAATCAGGGATTCTCCGTGGCATACCGGCCAGGCCGAGGTAGTGTTGCGGGAAGAACAGTACGTTGACAAAAATCGCTGACAACCAGAAATGCATCTTGCCCCATTTTTCGGAGTACATATTCCCGGTCCATTTCGGCAGCCAGAAATAGGTTGCCGCCATCAGGGCAAATACCGCGCCGGGCACCAGGACATAGTGGAAATGCGCAACCACGAAATAGGTATCATGATATTGCAGATCGGCCGCCGTGATGGCGAGCATCAGCCCGGAAAAACCGCCAATGGTGAACAACACCACGAAACCGATCGCAAACAGCATCGGGGTTTCAAAGGTCATTGAGCCCTGCCACATGGTGCTGACCCAGTTGAACACCTTCACCCCGGTAGGGACTGAAATCAACATGGTCGCATACATGAAGAACAGTTCACCCTGCAAAGGCATGCCAACGGTAAACATGTGGTGCGCCCAGACGATAAAGGACAGGAAAGCAATCGTGGCCGTTGCGTAAACCATTGAACTGTAGCCAAACAGTGGCTTGCGTGAAAATGTGGGCAGGATTTCGGATATCACGCCGAACGCCGGCAGGATCATGATGTAGACCTCGGGGTGTCCGAAGAACCAGAAGATATGCTGGAACATGACCGGGTCACCACCTCCGGCTGCGTTGAAGAAGTTGGTGCCGAAGAAATGGTCTGTCAACAGCATGGTAACCGCACCGGCAAGCACTGGCATCACCGCAATCAACAGGAACGCTGTAATCAACCAGGTCCAGACGAACATCGGCATACGCAATAATGTCATGCCGGGTGCACGCATATTGAAAATGGTCGCGATAATGTTGATCGAGCCCATGATGGAGGAAATGCCCATCATGTGAATGGCAAACACCACGAAAGCGAAACTGCTTCCTGTTTGCAGCACCAGCGGTGGATACAGTGTCCAGCCTGAAGCCGGACCGCCGGAATCCATAAACAGGGTGGATAACAGCATGGTGAATGCGAATGGGAGTATCCAGAAACTCCAGTTGTTCATCCTCGGCAATGCCATATCCGGTGCGCCGACCATCATCGGGATCATCCAGTTGGCGAACCCCACCCAACCGGGCATGACCGCGCCGAAAACCATGATCAGCGCATGCATGGTGGTCATCTGGTTGAAAAAGTCCGGTTCTACCAGTTGCAGACCCGGCATAAACAATTCTGCGCGGATGACCATTGCCATGGCACCGCCAACCAGGAACATCAACAGCGAGAAAACCAGGTACAGGGTACCGATGTCTTTATGGTTGGTCGTGAACAGCCAGCGGTTCAGGAACCCCGTGGGTTTGTGGTCATCATGATCGTGTTCAGCATGGGTCTGGTTGACATCTGTATGGCTTGATTCCGTGCTCATGATGCTGTTCCCTTTGCAACGCTTTGCCGCTTGATGCCAATGATCGTGATGGGTTGTATGACGTCACCGGTTTGGTTGCCAAAGGCGTTGCGGGTGTAGGTCAAAGCGGCTGCTATGTCGGATGCTGACAGTTTCTCGCGCCAGGCGCTCATTGCGGTTCCAGTGAGGCCGTTCATGACAATATCGATATGAGCGTCTATCGGCCCGGTAGTGATTGCGCTGCCGGCAAGTGCCGGAAATGCAGGTTTAAGCCCCTGTCCATCAGGCTGGTGGCAGGTCGCGCAGGCATTTTCATACACAGATTTGCCGTGTTGCATTAACTCCTGCCGGGTCCACAGGCGGTTCATATCCTGTTGCTGGTCCCTGGACAACACAAGTTGTTGCCTGGCCCAGGCTTCAAATTCTGTCTCGGGAATCGCGATGACAACGATGGGCATAAAGCCATGATCCTTACCGCATAATTCGGCACATTGGCCCCGGTAGGTGCCGGTCTTTTCAATTTTTGTCCAGGCCTCGTTGATAAAGCCCGGGATCGCGTCCCGTTTCCAGCCAAACTCGGGTACCCACCATGAGTGGATCACATCATCGGCGGTAATCAGGAATTTGATTTTTTTACCAACCGGCAGGACCAGTGGGTGATCTACTTCGAGCAGGTAGTTGTCAACACTTTCAGGGTTGATACCTGAATTCAATTGGCGGGCGGCATTCGATGCTTCGTCCAGGCTCGAAATGAAACTGATATCCCGGTCCAGGTATTCATATTTCCATCGCCATTGAAATGCGGTGATTTTCACCGTCATTTCAGCACCGGATGAATCCTCCATTCGCACCAGCGCCGAGGTTGCCGGTAGCGCCATTGCGACCAGGATAATGACGGGAATGATGGTCCAGATGATTTCAGCGCGGGTGGAGTGGCTGAATTTTGCAGCTTCGTGGCCCCGGGATTTGCGGTGCAACACGATCGAGGTAAACATCGCGGTGAATACGGCAATGCCAATGACGGCGCACACCCACAAAACGACCATGTGCAGGTCATAGTGATCAACGCTTTGTGAGGTTACACCCCGTGGCATATTAATCTCGTTACCTGTCAATGCCGGGGCTACGAGCAGTAACCACGTGGCCGCCATTACGGCTGCCAGGACGGCAAGACCAACGATGATTGTATTTTCCTTTTTCATGAAAACTCAGGCCTCGATATTGAAAACATTATGTTTATCAGTGTGCTTCAATGTAATACCATCACCCTGTGTTCTGTGCGTCTATGAGCCGCGTTTATTGTGAGTCTGGACGGTCGTTTTCCAGACGGCAATAAGAAGATTTCCAGGGCTTTGTGTTAATAAAGGGCAAACATTAACCGCTAATTGTAGCTTTCCCGTCGTCGTGACGGCAAGGATTTGAAGCGAACTTTGTGTATTTGATCAAATTATACGCACCATTATAGAGCTACTGATTTAATACGCCTGTCCCGATGCTTGGCGACAGGGCACCGGGTGACTAAAATATCCTTCCGCGTTCGGGTCAGGGTTCTGTAAGAACAGGACATAAGCCAGAAGTTGTTTCGATGAACAAGGCCCGGAATTTCGATTTTCTTAATGCAACGCCGACCGGTGGAAATGCAAACCTGCTGGCGAAGAGTGAGTAAGCCGTTGATAATGCCTCCAAGCTATTTTCTTTTGATGCGATCAGCAGGGAACTGAGTCATGTATTTGCGTTATTTCGGACTCAATGAAGCACCGTTTTCCATTACCCCGGATCCGGCTTTTGTTTTTTTAAGCTCGCGTCATCGTGATGCGCTGGCGCACCTGCTGTATGGGATCGGTAAAGGTGGCAGCGGTGGCTTTGTCCAGCTTACCGGTGAAGTCGGCACTGGCAAAACCACGCTTTGCAGATGTATGTTGGAACAGGTTCCGGAAGGTACGCGTATCGCGTTGTTACTCAACCCGTTGATATCACCGCTGGAATTACTCGCTGCCATCAGCGAGGAACTGGAAATTGACATTGGCGGTTCAAGTGACAGCACCCGCTTGCTGGTCGACGGCCTGAACAGGTATTTGCTCGAGGCCCATGGCCGGGGCGAACGCGTGGTCGTGGTTATCGATGAAGCACAAAATCTGAGTCCGGAGGCCCTGGAACAGGTACGGCTGTTGACCAATCTCGAAACCAGTAAGGAGAAACTGCTGCAAATTGTGTTGTTGGGTCAACCCGAATTGAGAGAATTGCTACAACGACGCAGCTTGCGACAGTTGGCCCAACGGATCACCGCGCGTTATCACTTGAGCCCGTTAGGGCCGCAGGATACCCATTTGTACATCCGTCATCGTTTGCAGGTTGCGGGAGCACAGAGGAATCCGTTCCGCCAAAACGCAATGAAGGCACTTTATCAGCGTTCGCAGGGAATACCGCGCTTGATTAACATCATTGCGGACCGGGCGTTATTGTCAGCATTCTCCAGGGAGCGTGTCGAAATAACCGCTTCCATGGTTCACGAAGCAGCCAACGAAGTGCAATTGGGTGAACGTCGGGTCAAACGTATCCGCTGGCCCTGGTTGGCCGGTGCGTTGGCAGTGTTACTCGTGGCAGTACTCGTTGGCGGGTTCTTCACGGGTGTTTATGTTCCCAGCAGTATTGGCAAGGGAGCGGCGCAAAGTACCGCACAGCCCACCGGGTCGCCGGAACAAGATGCGCAGCTCATGGTCCAAAGTCCGGTCAACGCGGTTCAGCTGGAAAATGACACGGAACCGGACGTTGTCGACGTATTGGATTCCGCCTGGCTTGATGCCCATCAGCAGCAGTCCTGGCAGGGTCTTGCTGAAGTGTGGCGTGATCGCGGTGCGGCGATGGCCCTGCAGGCTGCATGTGACGGTGACAACAGTCGGGGTTATGCCTGCCTGAAGGACCAGGGAAGCTGGTCAAAAATCAAACGGCTGGGTCTGCCTGTCATACTTGTTTTACAGGGCGAAGTGCCGTCTTATCTGCTATTGCTGGGTATGGATGAGGGGCGCTTGCTGGTCGGTATACCGGCCAATCCGCTGACCGTGTCCAGAAACGCGGTCGAATCTCGCTGGCTTGGTGCTTATCTCGTCGCCTGGCCACAGGCAGTAGGGTGGCCCTCCGAAATCAGTCGTGGGGACGATGGTCCGGCAGTCGTAACGATCATGGAAATGGCGGCCCGCGACGATGTACCGTACCATGGCGGCCAGGTTTTTGATGCCACGTTTGAGCGTTGGCTGAAAAATTTCCAGCTGCGAAACGGCCTTGAAGCAGATGGTATCGTAGGCCGCAACACACTGCTCCATTTGATGACGACATCAATTGAGGAGCCACGACTTTTACAGAACTGGGAATATTAGCTTTGTCAATTCTCCTTGACGCACTTCGAAAGTCTGAAAAGCACCAGCAACAGCCTGACGCGCCTTCGATTCACTCACAGGAACCTTCCGGGTCGTTTGCCAGGCAGAAAAACCGCGACCGGTTGATCCTGTTGTTGGTGGTGGTTCTGTTACTGGGCGGTTGGTTTGTCTGGCAGCGGTTTCTGGCCACGACGGATCGGTATCGCCCCCCGGTTACATTGGCATCCAATGGTGTTGAGGTCATTACATCACCGGTTACGACACTCGCTACTGACGGCAATATCGAACCCGTGGATCCGACTTCGAAACCATTGACCGGTGCTGCCGGAAACGGGCAAAGAACACCGGTAGAAAGGTACCAGGAAAAATTATCGGGGCCAGATCTGCCCGCCAGTAACAAAACCGCGAAACAGAAAGTAAAACCTGGTGTATCGGCAACCAAAAAGCCGAAAAAAGCATCAACAAGCCAGGACCAGTCCAGGTCGAAGAAATCCTCGAATAAGACTGCCAGTCAGAGTGCATCCGGGAAAAAAAACCAGGCAAAGACAGGCACCGGGAAGCGTGCATCCAAACCGGTCAAATCAGACCCAAAGCCCGCGCCGATCAGTTATTGGGAACTGCCTGATGCAATAAGAGAAAAAGTCCCGGAAATCAAATTCAGTGTGCTGGTCTATGCTAAAAACCCCGCTGACCGCTTTGTGTTGATCGACGGTCAGCGATTGAAGGAACGTGACCGTTTTCCACCGGAAATTATTGTAAGGGAGATAAGACGCGACGGCGTTGTTTTCAGATACAAACTCTATGAGTTCCTTGTAGAAAGATAGCCAATAGCTCGAACGTTGCATCAGGTGGAACCGGGAATCCTCACAAACTGGTCAAAATTACCGCCCCGTTTTCCGTGGGTGACATTAACAATATTCATTACCTGTGCCGCTGCAAAACTGTTGCACTCCGGCCTGGCGCCCATGGTTCAGAATGTGATGGTGGAACTGGCAGGCACCTACCCCAACGAAGTTGTGCAGGTTTTCAGACAGTCCATTTTTGAATGGAATGATCACCGGTTGCTGACGCTGTTTACAGCGCTCTTTATCCACGCAAGCTGGCTGCATCTACTCGGCAACATGGTCTACCTGTGGGTGTTCGGGATTCCGCTTGAGCGTCGTCTCGGTTGGACGGGAATGCTGTTTGTGTTTTTCTTTGGCGGCGCATTGGCCAACCTGTTTGTGTGTTTGCGCCTGCCGGAACTGATGACGCCCATCATCGGTGCCAGCGGGGCTGTATCAGCTGTTGTCGGTGCTTACCTCGGGTTATTTCCGTCCGCGCGTATTGGCATGCTGCTACCGCTGGGTCTGTACCTCCAGTTCGCGCGGATACCGGCGGTGCTGGTGATAGGTTCCTGGTTTACCTTGCAGTTGGTTTATACGGTTTTCGGCCCCATAACTGGGGTGGTGGCCTGGTGGACACATATGGCGGGTTTTACACTGGGATTAATATTTGCCTTGTTGGCACGCGCAACAGCACAAATCAACCTGGGATAATCATGGAAAAAAAGAAACTGTACCGTATCGCTTTCCTTAACCAGGGGAAGGTGTACGAACTTTTCTGCACCGCCGTGTGCACCAGCCAGCTGTTCGGCTTTATTGAGGTCTCCGGCCTGGTTTTTGGGGAAAAGGATGCCGTGGTAATTGACCCGACCGAAGAAAAAATGCGTGACGAGTTTGACGGAGTAGAGATCCTGTATTTGCCCATGCACAGCGTTTTGCGTATTGAACAGGTCCGCAAAAAAGGCCAGGCGGTGATCCGTGACCGTGAGAGTGGTGAAAAAGTCACGCCGTTCCCGATTTCTCCCGGTGGCCGGTCGAAACCCTAGCCTGCATTTTAAACAGGTCGGTTTGACTTAAGAGTAATTACTGTCTGAATTAATTTTTTTACTGCCCACTGGCAGCGGAGAGCTTGTTGGCGCCCTTTAAGAGCATCAAGGCCTGGTACAGGGCATAGTCGTCAGTCGCATTCACTTCTGAATCGAAAACCCGTGGCTTTGCGGTTTCGGGTTCTCCATTCAAATGCCGATCAAGATCGACCTCGCGTTTCCGCGAATCGGTATCTTTAACCGCCTGCATCGCGGTGATCTCGATATCCGGTCGGATACCCTCAGCCTGGATCGAACGTCCGGACGGGGTGTAATACCGGGACGTTGTCAAACGGAGACCTGCACCGTTGCGTAAATTCAGCACGGATTGTACGGAACCCTTGCCGAATGTCCGTTCGCCGACGATCAGTGCACGGCCGTGGTCCTGCAACGCGCCCGCCAGCACTTCCGAAGCCGATGCCGTGGCACGGTCAACCAACACGACCATGGCAACCCCGGCCAGCCACTGGCCGGCTTTGGCCGAATACTCCAACTGGTTTGCAGCGCGTCCGCTGGTATATACAATCTTACCGTGATCAAGAAATCCATCGGCCATGGTCACGGCGGGTTTGAGTACCCCGCCGGGATTACCGCGTAAATCAACAACGATACCAAGCAACGGTCCTGCATGGTGATCTTGCATGGATGCTATCTGCTGCTGTAATTCGTCTGCGCTTTTGTGGGTGAAATGGCTGATCCGGAAATAACCGTAGTCCCCATCCACAGGCCGGCTGAATACGCTGGCGATGTCTACGTAATCGCGAACCAGGGTAAAGGTGGTTACCTCTCCGTCCTCATGCTCAAACGTCACTGCGACCTCGGTGCCCGTCTTACCGCGCAGATTTTCTATGGCTGCAGGCAGATGGCTGCCGCGCAGGTCCCGGCCGTCAATTGCGGTGATAATGTCGCCATCGACCACACCCGCCCTGTACGCCGGGCCGGCAGCGGTTACCGACACCACCACGATGCGCCCGTCACGAATGATCACTTCCACACCTATTCCGCTATAGCGACCGCGTGAACTGTTATCGAGTTGACGGAATTCATCCGCTTCCATATAAGACGAGTGCGGATCCAGGTCTGAGAGCATGCCGCGGATGGCCGCATTCATCAGCGTGTGGTCGTCCACCTCCTCGACGAAGTTATTACGTACCTGGTTAAAGACATCGGTAAACGAACGCAAGTCATCCAATGCGAGTTGGGCCCTGGATGGTTTGCTGTCCCCATCCGTTGCAAAAAGCCCCGTGGATACCAGCAACAGGTTCAATATTAATGCTCGGCCAATTCGCGTCATGGTGGTTTTCATATGTTCCTCGAAAAACTGGAAAATCAGCGTCGAACCCAGTTGGCGGGATCCACGGCCTTGCCGTTTTTCCGGAATTCAAAATACAATCCGGAACCGCTACCGGGGATGGAGCCGACCGTGCTGATCGCAGTACGGGCTTCGACCCAGTCACCCACGTCGTGTAACAGGCTCTCGTTATTGCCGTAGAGGCTCATATAGCCGTCACCGTGATCAATAATCATAAGCAGACCATAACCCCTCAGCCAGTCAGAGAATGCAACCCGGCCATGGGCGACAGATTTGACCTCGCTTCCGCCATCAGCGCTGATCAACCACCCCCGCCAGTTCAAACCTGCAGTCCTGTTGTGCCCGAAAGCGTGCCTTACCCGGCCTTTGACCGGCATTGGCAACTGGCCTTTCAGTTCCGCGGGACCCAGTCGTTTGCCAAGGTCTGCGGGTATATCCGCCAGTACATTCGAAAGCTTACCGAGCAGCGCTTCAAGATCCTGCCGGTTTTTCTGCAATTCCGCGAGCCTGGCCTCATCGCTGCCGATACGGTTGGATAAACGCACCAGTATGGCCTGGCGTTTATCTCGCTGGCTCGTCAGCTCGTCCAGCACGGTCTGCTGGCTTTTTTGAACATCAACCAGGGTTGACAGTTCCGTATTGATCCCTGCCTGCATCAGGTCTAGTGTTTGCAACACTTGCCTGAGTTCCTTGATCTGCTTTGCCTGTGAGCGGCTGAAATAGTCGTAATAGGCCAGCATCCTTGATAACAGGGCAGGGCTGTCCTGGTTCAACACCAGTTTTAGCCGTGACTCCTGTCCCAGTCGGTAAGCTGCCATGATCTGCATCGCCAGCACTTCCCGGCGCTGGTCCAGGCTGTGAAGATAATCGCCGCGCTCGGTGTGCAGACGTGATAATTCGGCTTCGTGTTCTTTCCTGGTTGATGCCAGTTTGCGCAGTTCCAGGGAATTTACCTGGATCTCCAGATCGGCGGTCTTCAGAGCCTTCTGCTCATCAGAATATGTTTTCCGGGCTCGCTCAAGATCCTGTTTGAGCCCGGTTATTTCTTTCTTTAGCAGTTCGAGCCGCGATTCGGCCTCTGACTGGCTAAGCTTGCCTGTGGCGGGACCGTCAGCCCAGGCCAGCACCAGCCAGGCGGCCAAAGCAGCGGAAATAACAGACCTGTAACGCACAACCCTGTCAGACCCCGGGTCTCGTCGCGACAGTCAATGTCAACAGCGACCGCCCTGTCATCTGTGCCGGCGGGGATAGTCCGAGCAGGTAAAGCATGGTGGGTGCAATGTCCTTCAGTGCACCACCTTCTACGATGTCCGCCTCGGGGCCGAAATAAACCAGCGGAACCGGATTGCTCGTGTGTGCTGTGTGGCTCTGACCGGTCTGTGGATCGGTCATCTGTTCTACATTGCCGTGGTCTGCGGTGACCAATAATGCACCATTTACCGTCCGCACAGCCTCCAAAACAATCGCGAGGCATCGATCGACGGCTTCAACGGCTTTAACCGCGGCCCGCAGGCTGCCGGTGTGCCCCACCATATCCGGATTCGCGACATTACAGATGATGACATCATAGTTGCCGCCGCGGATGGCTTTATCCAACTCTCCGGATAACTTTACAACACTCATCGCGGGTTGCAGATCGTAGGTGGCAACGTCCGGTGATGGTACCAGTAGACGCTGTTCGCCAGGAGATGGTGTTTCATCGCCGCCATTAAAGAAAAAAGTGACATGGGCGTATTTCTCAGTCTCGGCGATGCGCAGTTGCCGTAAGCCGTGCCCGGACAGGCACTGACCCAACAATCCGTCCAGTTTTTCAGGTGGGTAGGCTATATCAACAGGCAATTTTTCGAGGTACTGGGTCATACAAACATAAGCCGAAAGCCGTGGTCGGGGCTGCCTGAAGCCGGCAAAGTCGGGCTGGGTGAACGCCTGGCTGATTTCGCGGGCCCGGTCGGCCCTGAAGTTGACAAAGATAATTGCATCATCGTCCTGGACGCCATTGTAATCTCCTATCACCGTGGGGCTGACAAATTCATCGCTTTCGTCCCGTTGATAAGCAGATTGGAGCGCGGTCCCGGCCCGCTTGCTGTGGAACATTCCCTCACCGTCGACCAGGGCGCACCAGGCTTTTTGTACCCGCGCCCAGCGCTGGTCCCGATCCATCGCATAAAAACGTCCGGTCAGCACGCCAAAAGCAGCTTGAGCACAGTTGTCCAGGCAATCCTGCATTTTCTGAATGGATGGTCCCGCACTGCGCGGTGGTGTATCACGACCGTCCAGAAATGCATGCACCCTGATCCTGTGTGCCCCCTGTTCAGCGGCCATACGTACCGTTGCCAGGAAATGATTTTCATGGGAGTGCACACCACCGGCTGAGAGCAGTCCCATGATGTGCAAGGTGGAAACGTTTGTGCGGCTTGCCTCAATGGCTTTTTGCAGCGCCGGATTGCTGCTGAAACTGCCATCTTCAACGGCCTTGCTGATGCGCGTGTAATCCTGGAACACGACACGCCCGGCACCGATATTCATATGGCCAACCTCTGAATTGCCCATCTGGCCAGACGGCAAGCCGACGGATTCACCCGAGGTCTCGATGCGGGTACTGACGCCCAGTTGCCTGAGTTGTTTCCAGCAAGGTGTGTTGGCCTGGCTGATGGCGTTGTCAGCAGCAGCTTTCCTGCAGCCCCAACCATCCAGGATCATCAAAACCAATGGTTTCGTCAATGACGGTTGTTTTTCACTGTCTGCCATGCGCTCTCTGTTTCAAATGATTGTAGTTTGGCATAGTGTAGTCCAATACACTGCACCGCCATGGGTGAGCACCTGAAGTACCTGGGCCCGCTCTTGCAAAACCACGCCAGTGCCACCACATGACATTGGCGCGACGGGGTGTTGGTCGCCGGAGTGAATGAGTTGATTCAAATGCCGGGTTTGTTGTGGTCTTATTATTTCACAACATCCGGTTGGCCGCAGTTTTAGCGGTTGAAGACTTGCATTTGCGCATAGCTTAATGAAAATACCACCGGAAGTTTGCCAGGAGACGAAAACGTGCAACAGTTGATTGAATTTGCAGGCAACCACGCGATGCTCGCCATCGGGTTTGTCGGTGTAATTCTGTTTCTTATCTGGACGGAAATCAGCCGTTATACCCGGGGTTACGCTGAATTGACACCCGCAGAGGCCGTGCGCAAGATCAATGCGGGCAAAATTTCAATCGTGGATATATCAACGACCGCAGATTTTTCAAAAGGCAACCTGGCCAGTGCCAAACATGTCGCTTTGTCACGTTTCAGTCAACCTGACCCGGAAATTGAAGCGTTGAAGTCCAGTCCGGTGCTCCTGGTATGCAAGAATGGTCAGACCGCAAACCAGGCGGCTGTCCGATTGGTCAAACTTGGTGCCACTGACGTGGCGATTTTAAAAGGTGGCAACACCCAGTGGAAGGCAGATCAGTTTCCGCTTGTTCGCAAGTAATCGAGGGACCATGGATCAGTCCATTACTCCAGGTATAAATTACAGTATTTAAGACGGTCTGGTCATGCACATGGCATGATGAGATAATTTTGCTTTGTCATCTCACAAACCAGAGGGATGACAGTTATTATTCAAAACCACGGAGAAGCACAATCATGGCAGAAGAACAGAACCAGGAAGTCGCTGCGGAACAGCAACCGGCACAATTCCAGCTACAGAAATTATATGCGAAAGACGTTTCTTTTGAACTCCCCAACGCACCCCAGATTTTTCAGGATGACGGACAGGTCGAAATCAAAATGAACCTGGCCCAGAGGGTGGAAAACCTGGCGGAGGGTGTCCACGAAGTGGTGCTGACCGTCACCGTCACCGCAACGCTTGGCGAGAAAACAGCCTACCTGGCAGAAATTCAGCAAGCCGGTATTTTTGCCATTTCCGGGCTGAATGAACAAGCGACGCATGCCGCGGTTAACACGCTTTGTCCACATACGCTGTTTCCTTATGCGCGCCGGGTAATTACCGACCTGGTGTCTGACGGTGGTTTTCCACCGGTGGTGTTACAGCCGATAAATTTTGACCAGATTTACGCACAGCGTTTACAGGAAGCCCAGGCGCAATCCAACGGCGGCGGGGCTGAAGAGATGGAAGTTCAGGGCAACGCCTGAGTTGGTATTCCATGCGGGTTAATGCACCTGTAATAGCAGTGCTGGGTGCGGGTTCCTGGGGGACCGCACTTGCCTTGCAACTGGATCGCAGCGGGTCCCGCAGTATTCTGTGGGACGTCGATACAGAAAATATGTTGCATATGGCCTCGGCTCGCCGGAACCTCCGTTATTTGCCGGATATCGACATACCGTCCTCCATTCAGGTCGAAACAGATATGCTCGCGGCGGTACAGGCAGCAGACCACGTATTGGTGGTGACGCCGAGTCATGCTTTTGCCGCAGTCGTCGAGGGTATCCGCGAGGTGTTACTCGACTCGCAGGGTGTCGCCTGGGCCTGTAAGGGTTTCGAACCCGGTAGCGGTCGGCTATTGCACCAGGTCGCAAAACAATTGTTGCCTGCATCCACGCCGCTGGCCATTGTGACCGGGCCCTCATTTGCCGCAGAAGTCGCCAGAAACCTGCCCACTGCCGTGACCGTGGCGGGCTCTGACAGCACTTTCACCAGCACCAT
>Ga0255052_10001376_pt1 | contig 18278 bp, 21 predicted proteins | sample JV7_2_21_MG_FD_188632 | JGI IMG/M metagenome (GOLD analysis project Ga0255052, IMG submission 188632) | Seawater microbial communities from Jervis Inlet, British Columbia, Canada - JV7_2_21 | ecosystem: Environmental > Aquatic > Marine > Inlet | place: Canada: British Columbia | collected... | reverse complement strand
GCATAAGAGCTTATTGATAATATGATGAAAGCGTTAATGTCCGACTTTAACCAGGCATGAAGACTTGCGTGAGTTATCAATAGGTTAAGTGTAAGTGGAAGAGTCTAAATTAATTGAGGAATATTGAACCTACTCAGCCAGTGTTAATTCATTACCGTTAAGGATTATACTCTCAATATCCCAGTCATTAAATTTGACCGTAAAGTCATTGGCTGTTTCATCATCAATACTGTCAGGGATATTAAAGACCTTCCGGTCAAGGGGAGCAGTATTATGTGATTTGCCTATCATGGCGGTAACCTGTGATATTGCGGTGTTTATACTGACAATCATCAGAAAGACAGGTTCATTCTGAATGCTGCTTATAATCGGATTAATCTTTTTTAGTGTCTTGGGTTCGAGAACAGAAGTAAAAGTCCCTGTGCCCACATCCTTTTCATCTGGTATATGGATTTCTGAATATTCAATTCCGGGAATAGGGGTTGTTTCACGGTTTTTCATTTCTGCCATTATTGCCTTCCGGTCTAACTTTTAATTGCCTGAAATATGACGCACAAATTTTAACATAACTTTTTCATTTTTACCTTAACTCATATTTCTATTCCGTTTTTTTTCAATGTTGAATGTGGAAACACACTAAATTGACAAAGAAGTTAATGAAGAAATATAATTATATCTTGTAAATATATTATAGAGGAGGTTATTCGAATGTCAGATACGGTAAAGAGTGTTACAACCGACTCTTTTGACGAGGAAGTTGTCAAGTTGGAGGGACTTGTAATGGTTGATTTCTGGGCAACCTGGTGTGGCCCATGTAAAATAGTTGCTCCGGTTGTTGAGGAGCTTGCTAAGGAGTATGAGGGCAAAGTAACCTTTGCAAAAGTTAACACTGATGAAAATCCTGATATTGCCAGTCGTTATAGCATCAGAGGGATTCCTACACTTATGTTTTTTAAAGACGGAAAGGTGATGGATCAGGTAGTAGGTGCAGTTCCAAAGGGTCAGCTCAAGTCAAAATTAGATTCTCTGCTCGGATAATTCCATTTAAAAATGTATGACATTATTATAATCGGGGGAGGCCCTGCTGGATTGACAGCAGGGCTTTATACTACAAGGGGAAAACTCAAAACCCTTTTGTTAGAGAAAGGCTTGACTGGGGGCCTTGTCACAACAACCGAGTGGGTTGAAAATTATCCGGGATTTGAAGAAGGAATTCTCGGAGCTGAACTTGCTCAGAAGATGGAGAAACAGGCTGTAAAATTCGGGCTTGAGATAACTCAGGGAAACGTTGCGAAAGTTATTATTAGAGACAAAACAAAAGAAGTAACTCTCGAAGACGGTCAGAAATATGAAGCCAAAAGCATAATTCTTGCGACAGGTGCTCATCCGCGTAATTTAAAAATTGAAGGGGAAGATGAATTTCGTGGAAAAGGCGTTTCGTACTGTGCTACGTGTGATGGTGCTTTTTTTAAAGGTGAGAGCATTGCTGTTGTTGGTGGTGGTGACTCTGCTGTGCAGGAGGCTCTTTTCTTAACAAAGTTTGCAGACACAGTTTATGTTGTACACAGGAGAGACAAACTCAGGGCTGAAAAGATATTGCAGGAAAGGGCATTTGCAAATTCCAGGATTAAATTTGTCTGGGACTCTGTTCCAGAACAAATTGCTGGTGAAGCCGGGGTCAATGCATTGCATATAAAGAATGTGAAGACCGATGAAAAGACAGTTCTTCACGTTCAAGGTGTATTTATTTATATAGGATATAATCCAAATACAGAATTTCTTGCAGGGCTTGCCAACCTTGATAAAGATAATTACATAATTGCTGACGAATATATGTCTACGTCTTCTCCCGGCATTTTTGTAGCGGGTGATGTCAGGTCAAAATCTATTAAGCAAATTGCTACCGCTGTTGGAGACGGAGCTACAGCTGCAGTGGCGGCAGAAAAATATATAGAAGAAAATATTTAAATACAGGGACAAGTTAGCTCATTTATTAGAAATGACGACTTTGAACCGGTGTTTGAATAACTCCACAACTTAAACATGTTTGAATCATTATCTGACAGATTAGAAGGCATATTCAAAAAACTGAAGGGCAGGGGGCTTCTGAAAGAAGAAGATGTTAATGCTGCCATGAAGGAGATCCGAATGGCGCTCCTCGAAGCAGACGTTAACTTCAGAGTTGTAAAAGATTTCATAGAGAAGGTCAGGCAACGTGCTGTAGGAAAAGAGGTAATCGAGAGCATAACCCCGGGACAGCAGGTAGTAAAGATCGTGCATGATGAACTCTGTAAACTTATGGGCGGGGGAAACAGTAAAATTAATCTTGCCCCCAATCCTCCAACTGTAATAATGCTGGTCGGTCTTCATGGATCCGGTAAAACTACTACAGCGGCAAAGCTTGCAATTAATTTCAAGAAAGACGGTAGAAGGCCGATGCTTGTGGCAATGGACACGGGCAGGCCTGCTGCCATTGACCAGCTTCAGTCGCTTGGCGCGCAAATTGATGTGCCTGTATATGCGACTCAACCCGGAGATGATCCGGTAACTATCTTTCCCAAGGCTCTTAAAAAATCGAACCTTGAAGGAAGAGACGTATTAATTCTTGATACTGCTGGCAGGCTTCACATTGATGAACAGTTGATGGCAGAACTCGAGAATCTGAAAAAAGAATCTAATCCTCAGGAAATTCTTCTTGTTGCGGATGCAATGACTGGGCAGGATGCTGTGAACATTTCAAAGTCTTTTGATGAAAGACTTGAGATTCAGGGAGTAATTCTTACAAAGATGGATGGTGATGCCAGGGGAGGCGCGGCACTTTCGATAGTTCATGTAACAGGCAAACCTGTAAAGTTTATCGGTGTTGGAGAAAAGATTGATTTGCTTGAGCCGTTTCATCCGGACAGGATGGCCTCGAGGATATTGGGCATGGGTGATGTGGTTACACTCGTGGAAAAGGCCCAGGAGGCGGTAAATCTGGAAGATGCCCTTAAAGTAGAGGGTAAAATAAATAAAGGAAGATTCACTTTTGAAGACCTGTTTGATCAGATAAAACAGATTAAAAAAATGGGCCCACTGGAGAATATTCTTGGCATGATTCCAGGCATGGGCAAGCAGTTGAAGGGCGTTAATATAGATGACAGGGCTTTTGTGAAAGTTGAGGCTATAATTAATTCCATGACTGCACAGGAACGTAATAATTATGTTATACTTAACGGCAGTCGAAAAAAGAGAATTGCTGCTGGAAGCGGTACCGTGGTTGCTGATGTAAATAAGCTTATTAAGCAGCACCTGGCGATGAAGAAGATGTTGAAGAAGATGAAGCGCGGCAAAGGTCTGAATATGCCTCAGTTCAAGTTCTAAAAGACAAATATTGAATAATATCTCATATATCGTGTATGCTGTACCATTAATATTTATTTGGAGGAAGCAGTTTGGTAAAGATTAGATTGACAAGAAAAGGTGCCAAGAAAAAACCTTTTTACAGGGTTATAGTGGCTGATTCACGTAAGAGAAGGGACGGACCATTTATAGAAATTATAGGGACATATGATCCATTGAAGAACCCTTCTGAAGTGAAAATAGACACTGAAAGAGCCAAGTACTGGATTGACTGTGGAGCACAACCAACTTCTGTTGTTAAGAATCTTTTGAAAATATCAGGTCTGTAAAAAACAGCCCGGATACAAATGGAGGTGGGTGACATGAAATCGTTAGTAGAGCAAATATCCAAAGCTCTGGTAGACAAACCGGAAGATGTAGTGGTTACTCAAGTGGATGGAGAAAGAACAACGGTTTTTGAATTGCGTGTTGATACTAGTGATCTTGGGAAGGTTATCGGTAAACAAGGTAAGACAGCTCGGGCTATGAGAACGATTTTAAGTGCTGCCGGAACAAAACTTGGCAAACGCTGTGTTCTTGAAATCCTGGAATAACAATAAAATTCAAGACTTACACTCCGATTATCTGGTGCTGAATAAAATATAAGGATACCGGTCACAGACCGTTTTTCCTTAAGAATTATTTTTTCTCCTGAAAATGAAATGTGACGTTCTGACGCTCTTTCCTGAAATACTAACTGCCTATCTCAATGCAAGCATTTTAAAAAGGGCACGAGAAAAAAAACTGCTTGATGTAGCTCTGTATAATATCAGAGACTTTACGTCGGATCCCAACAGGACAGTTGATGATTACCCTTTTGGGGGGGGAGCAGGTATGGTGTTCAAGCCGGAACCGATATTCAGGGCGATAGATTTTCTCAAAGAAGATGGCGAACAGCGCAAGGTAGTTCTCCTGAGTCCGCAGGGGAGGCCTTTTGATCAGTCAATGGCGGAAGACTACTCACGCGAAGAGCAGAGGATCGTGTTTATTTGCGGAAGGTATGAAGGGATTGATGAAAGGGTGAAAAACATTGTGGATGAAGAGGTCTCTATCGGGGATTATGTATTAACAGGAGGTGAGCTTGCGGCACTTGTGATTATTGATGCTGTTGCAAGACTCATCCCGGGCGCCCTCGGTGATGATAAGTCTATTGAGGAAGAATCATTTTCGTGGGGATTGTTAGACTACCCGCACTATACGAGGCCGAGAGAATACAGAGGATTCAGGGTGCCTCAAGAGCTTGTTTCAGGAGATCATAAGGGAATATTATTATGGCGAAGAAAGCAGGCTTTGAAAAGGACTCTTGAAATGAGACCTGATTTGATCGATAAGGTTGAGCTGACAGAGGTGGATAAAAAATTGCTTTCTGAGATATCATCTGATGAAGATATCTGATTTATGCAGATCAAACGAATTTTCTGCAAAATATGTATAATTAACTAAATTTAACCAGAGCAGGAGGAATACAATGGATGCAGTAAAAGTAGTTGAAGAAGGATATAAAAGAGAGATTCCACACTTCAGTATTGGAGATACTGTCAGTGTCAGTATGCGGATTAAAGAAGGAGAAAAAGAAAGAGTCCAGATATTTACGGGTATTGTAATAGGACGTAGAGGAACCGGTACGCGTGAAACGTTTATGGTAAGGAAAATATCTTACGGGATCGGGGCAGAGAAGATTTTCCCTCTTCATTCACCATTGATAGAGAACATTAAAGTTATAAAAGAAGGTGCTGTAAGAAGGGCAAAGTTATATTACCTTAGAGATAAAAAGGGTAAGGCTGCCAAGGTTAAGGAAAAGGGTTTCAGGAAAAGGTAGTAAATTGTCTGTGGATAATAGTATCCCCTCCATCTTTGTTTATGATGATAATATCCGAAAAACATATCCTGTTGTAGCAGGTCTGGATGAAGCCGGCAGGGGGCCTCTGGCAGGACCGGTAGTTGCTTCAGCTGTTGTACTTCCTGCGGACACTGTCATAAACGGTATCAGGGACTCAAAAAAGATTACTGTCAAAGAACGGAAAAAACTGTTCTGGGATATTGTTCAATCTGCTGTTGCTATCGGAGTTGGAATCGTTGATGCGGATGTGATTGACAGAATAAATATACTTCAGTCTACAAGACGGGCGATGGGAGAGGCTGTGAAGGATTTAGGGGTAAAGGCAGATATCTTACTGATAGATGCGGTTAAACTGCCTGACGTTGATATCGAGCAGTTCTCGACTTTTAAAGGTGAATCTGTCAGCGCATCCATTGCTGCTGCTTCGATAATTGCAAAAGTCGTAAGGGATGATATAATGCTTGATTATCATGAGAAGTACCCGGTGTATAATTTCAAGGGTCACAAGGGATACTCCACAAAGGAGCATATGACGCATATAAATATGTATGGCCCTTGCTCCATACACAGAATGAGCTTCAGGAAAGTAAATGATCTTCAATTGCCTTTTGGTTGTGAGAATCAGTGACTTTTAAACTCGTTATGATCAACGGCATTTAAATGTCTTATCAGGTCTCTTTTGTCTTTGCTATCTATTATTTTTCTGGTATAATTTCTATAATATATACTCATAAATTGATATAGCGCAATAACTTTACATCAAGATTATAGTTGTGTTAAACTCTATCTCTTTTATAGAAAGGTGATTGTATGTCGTTAGCAAAAGAAAATAAAGAAAACATAATTAAACAATACAAGATGCATGACAGTGATACTGGGTCGCCAGAGGTTCAGATAGCTCTGATAAGCGAGCGGTTAACTGTGCTAAATTCTCATTTTCAGTTACATAAAAAAGATCATCATTCTCGCAGAGGACTTTTGAAATTGGTTGGCCAGAGACGAAAGCTCCTGCGTTATCTTAAAACGACTGATTCGGTGAGGTATGCAAAGATTGTCAAGCAGCTTGGTTTGAGAAAGTAGGATTGATGACAAATGTTGAGATTGATGTTAAAGGAAAGTCCCTGTCTCTTGAAACAGGGCGATTTGCAAAGCAGGCTGATGGTTCGGTAATAGTAAGATACGGTGATACTGTTGTTTTGGCTACAGCAGTAGCCAAAAAAGAAGCAAGAGAAGACATCGACTTTTTCCCCCTCACGGTTGATTATCAGGAAAAGGCATATGCTGCCGGTAAGATCCCGGGTGGTTTCTTTAAACGGGAAGGCAGACCAAGTGAAAAGGAAGTCCTTACATCCCGATTAATCGACAGACCTATCAGGCCTCTTTTCCCGGATGGTTTTTATAGTGAAACCCAGGGAATTGTATCTGTCCTCTCTTTTGGTGAAGAAAATATTTCGGATATACTTGGCATTATAGGTATATCTGCTGCCCTGAGCATTTCTGATATACCATTTGAAGGGCCTGTAGGTGCGGTCCGGATGGGTATCATTGGTGATTCTTTTGTTATTAACCCGGATCTCCAGGAAATTAAAGAATGTGATTATTTGCTTATTGTAGCAGGCACGGATGACGCGGTTCTTATGGTTGAGGGTGGAGGACTTGAAGTACCTGAGTCTGTGCTTCTTGAAGCGCTTGATCTTGCACATAAGGAAATCAAAAAAGTAGTAGCCCTTCAGAAAGATCTGGTTAACACTGCAGGCAAGACCAAAAGATCTGTTACGCCGCCGCAATTAGACGAGAATCTTGTGGCATCAGTTTCGGAAAGATCTCTTGAACAAATTAAAAAGTCTATTGTTATTCCTGATAAGCTCATAAGGCAGGATGCTCTTAATGATATGCTTAAGGAAGTAATAAAAGATTTAAATAATGAGGAAGAGAATATTTCGAAAGACATAGCTTTTATATTTAAAAAATTGGAAAAAGACCTTGTCCGGAACATGATACTGGAGCAGGGTGTCAGAGTTGATGGACGTAAGTCTGATGAGATCAGGGAAATCAGCGCTGATATCGGCTTTCTTCCGAGGGCGCATGGATCAGCCCTTTTCGTAAGGGGAGAGACACAGGCGCTTGCGGTTGTTACGCTCGGTACGGCAGATGATGAGCAGAGAATTGATTCACTTGAAGGGGATTCAAAAAAATCGTTCATGCTTCATTACAATTTCCCTCCATTTAGTGTAGGAGAGGTAAAGTTCCTCCGTTCTGCGGGTCGCCGCGAGATTGGACATGGCAATTTGGCCGAAAGAGCAATAAAAGAAGTTCTTCCTCAGAAGGAGGAGTTTCCGTATACCATAAGAATCGTTTCGGACATACTGGAATCGAATGGTTCATCATCAATGGCTACAGTATGCGGTGGCATACTTGCATTGATGGATGCCGGTGTTCCGATAAAGTCGCCTGTAGCCGGTATTGCTATGGGGCTTATAAAAGAGGGAGAAAAAACGGTCGTGCTGACAGACATACTCGGGCTTGAAGATCATCTCGGGGATATGGATTTCAAGGTGACAGGGACCGAGGCCGGTATTACGGCATTTCAAATGGATGTAAAAATAAGCGGTGTAACTCATGAGATAATGGAAAAGGCGCTGGATCAGGCGAAACATGGAAGGCTTCATATATTGGGAAAGATGAAAGAAATCCTTTCATCTCCCAGAGAAGATCTTTCGGCATATGCCCCCAGGATTTTTACCATGAAAATAAAGCCTGACAAAATCAGGGATGTTATCGGAACTGGTGGAAAGGTTATAAGGGGAATTGTTGAACAGACCGGTGTGAAGATTGATATTGATGATACCGGTACTATAAATATTGCATCAATAGATGAGGAATCTGCCCGGAAAGCGATCGAAATTGTAGAGGGAATAATCGCCGAAGCGGAAGTGGGCAAGCTCTATAACGGCAAGATTAAACGTATTGTTGATTTTGGTGCCTTTGTCGAAATTTTGCCGGGCACTGAAGGGCTGCTTCATATATCACAAATCGCTGAAGAGCGGATAGCCAAAGTCACAGATGTTCTGAAGGAAGGGGAAGAATTACTTGTCAAGGTTATTGAAGTTGACAAGATGGGCAGGGTGCGCCTTAGCAGGAAAGAGGCTATAAAAGATCAGGCTGCTGATAAATAACATTTCCAATCAATTCAATTCTGCAGCAATTAAATGCATCAGAATATTGTGATAAATTCTTCAATCATCATTCCGGTGAAAACAGGAATCTATTCTACTATCAAATAAAATAATGTTTAAAAAAGTCGCTCTCGATAATAATATCCCGTTACTTTTGGAATCTATGCATGAAGTGCATTCCGTTTGCATCGGTATATGGGTAAAGATTGGTTCCAGAGATGAAAAGCCTGGCAGAAGCGGGATTTCTCACTTTCTCGAACATATGCTTTTCAAGGGCACGGAAAGACGAACAGCCCAGGACATTGCAAAGGAAACAGATTCTATTGGTGGAGAATTAAACGCCTTTACGTCAACGGAATATACGCTTTTTTATATAAAGGTGTTAGATGAATATATGGAGCAGGGGATCGATCTTTTAACGGATATTTTCCTGAACTCAACTATTCCTGACAGTGATATAGAAAAAGAGAAAAATATAGTAATCGAGGAACTTAAGATGGTTGAAGACAACCCTGCTGACTATATTCATGAGCTTTTCAACAGAAACATATGGGGTGAAGAAGGGCTGGGTCAATCAGTCCTTGGAAAAAGGGAGACGATAAATCTATATACAAGGAAGAATCTTCTTGATCATATAAAGGAGCATTACGGGACAGAAAATATTATTGTTGCCTGCAGTGGAAACTTTAATGAAGAGAAACTTGTCGGATATATGGATAGGACTGTGGGTTCATTAAAGCGAAACAGCATTTTAAAGAAACCCGATCATCAAAAATTTACGGGAGAGGTCAATATTGTTACCAAGGATCTTTCGGAGGCACATATCTGTATTGGCCTGCAGGGGTTGCATTATGGAAGTGACGACAGGTACGTAATGCATTTGCTGAATACTATACTGGGCTCCGGGTTCAGTTCAAGGCTCTTTCAGAATGTCAGAGAAGAAAGAGGGCTGGTATATGCCATATACTCTTATCATTCAGCGTATTTTGATACTGGCCTCTGGGCTGTTTACGCGGGTACAGACAGAAAACATGTGAGTGAAGTAATTAATATCACAATTGATGAGATGAGAAACCTTTCTGCTACTGTTACAGCCGATGAACTTCAGAGGGCTAAATCCCAGCTTAAAGGCAATCTTGTCCTTGCTCTTGAATCAACGAGTAATAAAATGACAAACATGTCTAAGCAGGAAATATATTATGGTAAATATTCCCCTCCTGAAGAAATAATAACTTTAGTAGAATCGGTGACTCTTGATCAGGTTAAGGAGCTTTCTCAAAAGCTCGTTGGTGATAACGCTTTTGCGCTAACTGTATACGGCCCTGTAAATGAAAGTGAATTGAAAAAATCCTGCACCCTTCTGCAGTAGACTTTTCTGTATTGAACGGTTATTCAGAATGAAGCTAAAGTGTCATAATTGCTTTGAAACTGAAGTAAATACAACACAAAAACAGATATCAGACATTCAACTATCATTTAATATCAAATGGTTTTAAATTGGTAAAGAAATTGCTTTATTAATAATATGCAAATAAATAGAAATTCTTTAGAAAACGAAAAGCTGACAGGATTAAAGGGATTAAGTCTCAATCCATTCCACTGGATAGAAAGCGGGATCAAAGAAAGAAAATTGAAAAAACAAAAAAAGCTGCTACAGATGAAAGTGGCAATTTTTTCAGGTGGTATAACAAGGATGAAGTAGCAAAAAGCTGTTCAAACATTCCTCCCAGGTTTCTTGCCTTATTATATTCATTTCAATCATCATTTAAAAACATATATAAGCCTGCTTTGCCAAGTGAATAATATGGGGTAACTTTATTAACGCTCAAGAAATTAAACTTTTGCATTAATGCTCCTATATGCTTTTACAATAGCCTTAACAGCCTTTTCGATTTGTTTTTTTGTGGTGGTCCTTCCGAGACTCAACCTTATAGCTGAAAAGGCATCAGCATTACTAAGGCCCATTGCTTTGAGTACAGGTGATGGAGTATGTTGTCCTTCATGACATGCGGAGCCGGTTGATGCTGCAATATCATTTTTTAATTTATCCAGTAGAAGTGATCCCTGCACATTTGGAAATGATATGTTTAATGTGTTGGGAAGGCGCTTTGAATAATGACTATTTAATTTTATGTCAGGTATATGTTTGCATAAATCGTTAAACAATATTCCCGATAAATATTTCATTTCAGCAACTCTTTCAGGCAACTCTTTTTTTGCCAGCTCTGCTGCCTTGCCGAGACCTACAATCCCAGCAACGTTCTCTGTCCCAGGCCTCAGGCCTTTTTCATGAGATGCACCATACAGAATAGGCTTTAATGTTGTGCCTGCTTTAATGAAAAGCGCCCCGACTCCTTTTGGCCCGTAAAACTTATGAGAAACTATAGTTAAGAGATCTATATGATTTCTTTTAACATTCACAGAAACCTTGCCAACAGACTGTGCCGCATCACAATGGAATATGATTGATCTTTCCTTTGCGATCCGGCCTATGGCAGCAATAGGCTGTATTGTACCGGTTTCATTGTTTGAATGCATTATGGTTATAAGAATTGTATTTTTGAGCAGACATCTATTTATCATTGAAGGATCTACCAGACCATATCTGTCAACAGGCAGATATGTTACTTTGTAGCCTATGCTTTCAAGATAGTTCAGGGGATTTAAAACAGAGGGATGCTCAATGCAGGAAGAGATTATGTGCCCCCGTCTGAATCTAAGGGCTGTACCTATAATGGCCATATTGTTTGCTTCTGTACCGCCTGAAGTGAAAGTAATATCACCTGCTGCTGCTCCAACAAGTTCGGCTGTCTGTTTCCTCGCGTATTCTACAACTTTTCTGGCCCTGATTCCGAACGCATGTGAACTTGAAGGATTGCCATAATTTTCCCTTAGACATTTGCTGATTGCATTAGCAACCTGAGGAGCTAATGGCGTAGTGGCATTGTTGTCAAGGTAGATCATATTTCCGGAATGTATCGAAAGATAGTTATCATGACGGATGCTAAAGGTCTCTATGGGCAACCGAAACATTCAGTTTCTGTTTTTTCAGCATTTTTTTGATTTCTTCACTTATTGCAGGTGACCGGTGTCTTCCGCCTGTGCATCCAATTCCTATTGTAAGATAACTTCTTCCCTCTGCCTTGTAATGAGGTATCAGATAATTCAGCAGGGGCATGAATTTTTTGAAGAATTCTTTGGTGTCTTTGTGGGACAGGACGAATTTTTTAACTTTCTGTGATGTGCCAGGGAATGCCTTGAGTTCTTCTATGAAATATGGATTTGGTAGAAACCTGAGATCAAACAGAAGGTCTGCTTCCAAGGGTATTCCATATTTATAACCGAAAGATACAAGGCTTATAGTCATTTCCTGTGATCCAGTCTTTGAGTAAAAATCTGTTATGAACTTACGAAGTCTGTGTGGAGTCATAGTAGAAGTATCTATGATTTTGTCAGATTCCTTGCGAATAGGTGAGAGAAGTTTCAGCTCCCGGGATATGGCCCTTGAAAGGTCTTTATATCCCAGAGGATGAGGTCTTCTGGTCTCCTTGAATCTCCTTGCAAGAACTTCCTCAGAAGCCTCGAGGAATATTATTTCTACTTTGTATTTTTTCCGCAATGAAGCGACATTATCAGCAAAATCACTCAAGAATTTCCTTTCTCTAATATCAATTCCGATTGCCGCTTTTGATATTGAAGGTGATCTGTTGCCTAAATTAACAAATGTCTGGATCAAGGTTGATGGGAGATTGTCTACACAAAAGAAACCGCTGTCTTCAAAGGCATTAAGAGCGACAGTCTTGCCTGAGCCTGACAGCCCGGTCAGTATAATTGTGAAAGGCTGATGTTTTTTCCGAACAGTCACTTTATCGGTTCAATTAGGCCGAAATTACCATCATTCCTTTTGTATAAAACGTTAATATTTCCAGAGGAGGCGTTTGTAAAAATAAAGAAAGATTTATCTAACAGATCCATCTGCATGGCAGCTTCTTCCAGGCTCATTGGCTTAATGTCATAAGACTTATTTTTTATTATTGAGGGAGCAGTCTCCATTGATTCAGCAGGGATATCTGACTTGCCCCTGCTTTTTCTCTGGGAGACGATTTTATCCTTGTGTTTCCTTACCTGTCTGGCCAGTTTCTCCACCACCTCATCAATAGAAGAGTACAATTCTCCGGTTATGCTTTCAGCCTGCAACACAGACCCGTTTACGTTTAAATGAACTTCTGCTTTATGCCTGTATTTCTCAACACTTAAAGTAACAGTTGCTTCTGTAATCTGATTAAGATATTTATTGAATTTGCCTATTTTTTCTTCTGCATAATCCTTCAGGTTTTTGGTGAGGTCCATATGTCTGCAGTTAATAATTATATTCATCTATTTCCTCCCTCCTTGAAAAAGCGTGATTCAGTATTTGGTAACAGTTATCAGGAAATATTATTAAACGGATAACTATTAAACAATACCATATAACGAACCATGATTAACGTATATCAAAACCACTTCTTTCGTTTTAAATGAGATGGAATTTTTAATTCTTCTCTGTATTTTGCAGCGGTTCTCCGGGCAACACTGATGCCTTTACTTTTAAGAATATTAACTATTTTCTGGTCATTAAGCGGCTTTTTGGAATCTTCCTCAGCGATAATCTGTTTTATAATGTTCTTTACAGTGGACGAAGACATGCTGCCCAGATCTGTGGCAACTGCGTTGCTGAAAAAATATCTGAAGTTCAGCAGCCCTCGGGGACACTGTACATATTTATTTGATGTCACTCTGCTGATAGTGCTTTCATGCATGCCTAAATCTTCTGCGATAATTCTGAGATTGAGCGGCTTCAGGTACTGAGCTCCTTTTCTGAAAAAATCTTCCTGAAATTTTAAGATGCTTTCTGTGACTCTGTATATAGTCTTATTCCTCTGGTCAAGGCTTTTCAACAGCCATACAGCGGAACGAAGCTTTTCTTCAAGAAACTGCTTTTCTTCTGCACCGAGGGACTTCTTGTTGGCAAGAAGTTTTCTGTAGTAATTTGAAAGCCTGAGTCTTGGAATGCCTTCATCATTCAAATTGATCAAAAATTTACCTTCAGATTCCTCAATATAAACATCAGGTATTATATGAACAGGCTCGTCGCTGGAGTAATTTCTGCCAGGTCGAGGTTCGAGCTTTTCTATAATTTTGACAGCGTCAAAGATATCATTGATTGGAGTTTTGAATTTTACGGCTAGTTGATTATACTTTTTCCCTTCAAGCTCAGAGAAACCTTCGGTGAGGATTTTTCCCACAAGAGTATCGCTTAGATTAAGTGCAGGCAACTGCAACAATAAACACTCCTGGAGATTTCTGGCTCCTACTCCTGACGGATCCAGTTCCTGAACTGCCTTTAGGGCTTTTTCTACAGTTTCAGTGTCTGATTCGGCAAGTTGAGATACCTCATCAATAGATGCCTGCATGTAACCGTCGTCGTTGAGGTTATTAATAATAATTTCGGCAGACCTGCCGATATTTTCTTCTATTGAGGAAAGTCTCAGCTGCCAGAGCAAGTGATCATACAGATTTGTCCTGTCTCTGTTCCTCTCAAAAGGTGATGTTGTTTCTTCAACGTCTGGGTTGAAATATCCAAAGTCTCTGCCGTCACTTTCTCTGTCTTCAAAGTAGCTTTCAGAGGTAAAGCCGAATATTTTTTCAAGAGGAAGCTCGATGTCTCCTGTACTCTCACGAACCGGCTCTTCATTGGAGGGCCCGGACTGTTCGTCTTTTATTTCGGATTCCCTGTCTACCCCTTCTTCGAGCATCGGATTGTTCATGAGTTCCTGGTTAATATCCTGAGTAAGTTCGAGCAGTGGCAATTGCAGCAGTTTAATCGATTGCTGAAGCTGCGGTGTCAGTATAAGCCTTTGCGAAAGTCTGAGTTCCAACCTTTGTTCCTGTGCCATTATAATTTAAAACCTTCACCGAGATAATTTTTTTTCACAAGTTCGTTAGAAATTAGATCAGCCGGTATTCCGTGTGCCAGAATATGTCCGTTATTTATTATATATGCTCTGTCTGTAATTGATAATGTTTCACGTACATTATGATCTGTAATAATAAGCCCTATGCCCCTGGCAGTGAGCTGTCGCAGTGTTTTCTTGAGTTCATTAACAGCGAGCGGGTCTATTCCTGCAAAAGGTTCATCCAGTAGCATGAACACTGGATCAACAGCTATTGCTCTTGCGATTTCTACCTTGCGCCGTTCCCCTCCTGACAGATGATGACCGTAACTTTTTGCTATATGCTTGAGGCTGAATTCATGCATAATTTCTTCTAATTTTTCATTTATGGCGTTTTTACCCAGATCTGATGCCTCCAGTATAGCCCTGATATTATCCTCGACTTTCAGTTTCCTGAATATGGAAGCCTCCTGAGGCAGATAACCAATACCTTTACGTGCCCTTTTATACATGGGAGAGCCGTTAAGATTTTCACTGTCAAGACAGATTGTACCGGAATCAGCGTGGATAAGGCCCAGTATCATATGGAATGTAGTTGTCTTTCCAGCTCCGTTAGGTCCGAGCAATCCTACAACTTCGCCGGAACTGATATTTAAAGATATGTCCGATACAATAGGTTTCCCATTAAAACTTTTTTTCAGGCTTGTAACTTCAAGAGAAGTCATTATTTGAGCCCTTCTTTATTCTGTAGAATAACCTTGCTGCCCTCTACAACTGCACGGTCATCTTTGAAGTAAAAAATAATTTTTGTGCCACTTATAACATTGTTTCCTTCAATGGCCTTTGGGTTTCCTGTAAAGACTATTTTTTCATCAGCGTCAAAATATACAGCTCTGTCCGAAAACAGTGCTCTCTCATTTTTGTGAACCTTAACATTACCTGTTGCATGAATCGTATCTATGCTGTTTTCGGAGTTGTCATAAAACACCGCCATTTCATCTGATTGTATTGTTATGTCACCTGTCTTTGCAACTACCGAGCCTTCAAATACAGCAGTATTATTTTTGTGATCAGCTGTGAGTGTTTTGGAAGTTATAATTATTGTTTTTTTTTCTGATTCTGTTTTTGACGATGCAGTATACGCGGAAGAGCATGGCATGAAAAAAATCAATACAGCATTAATTATAAAAAATGGCCTTAACATTATTTAGTATCCTTACCTTGTGTTGTGTTACTTGTGCGGTCAATCCTGTTCCATTAATGATATAATTATTCCCTTTAATCTGAACGGGATCATCGGTTGAAATTAATTCATTTTTGCTGTCCCACGTTAATGTGTCAGTTTCGAATATGGCATCTTTGATATTTATTTCAACGGGTTTGCTTAACGTAACATTATCTTTTTCAACTTCATAGATCCCGTTTCCACTGGTAAGATGAATTTCAGGAGAGTTTTTTATTCTCAGGGATGGTGACTGAAGGAATATTTTTTTTTTGTCTTCGGGGATCGTTGCTTTTATAGCTGAAAGTTCCCATCTTATTTCATTGCCGCGTTTGTTAATAAGATGGAGGTACTTCATCGAAGATTCCTGGAATGAAGGATTAATATTTACATTTTGTTCCCTGTAAGTAAGGACAAATAAGATGCTAATTGCCAGTATAAATGACAGCATCCAGAACAATCTGTTTTTAATCATAACATAGTGTATCACAAGGGTTATACCTTGTAAAGGTTCTGGCAAGGAAAATGCTAGGGGATACGGTTAGTCAAATTTAACAGCCCGTCTCTTGACATTAATTTTACTAAATGTTATCAATATACGCATTGTTTAAGTTTAGAATTAAAAGGTTAGCTTATATCGATATAAGTAAAACGTAGACATTTCTTTTTTAGTTTCTTCTAATAATTTTCTGAAGGATAGTTTTAAAAATGGGCAAAATCGCGACATTTGAGCGAGGCATTCATCCGGAGTATCATAAGGAATTAACCTCAAACAAACCTGTTACAGAAGCGAAACTTCCGCAAAGAATAGTAATCCCGCTAAGCCAGCATATCGGTGCTCCTTGTAAAGCAGAGGTCACTATCGGAGATGAAGTGAAAAAAGGTCAGGTTGTTGGTGTGACTACAAGTTTTGTTTCGTCACCTGTTCATGCATCTATCTCAGGGAAGGTAATTGCTGTTGCGGACTTTCCAAATCCTTCCGGCAAAATGGTGACTTCAATAGTTATCGAGAGTGACGGTAATGATGAGGCGGTGACTTTTAATGGAAATGATAAATATATGGATCTTGGCCCGGATGATTTCAAGCAGCTGATTAAAGACGCCGGGATTGTGGGGCTTGGAGGCGCTGCATTTCCAACAAATGTGAAACTTTCCCCACCAAAGGAAAAACCTATTGATACGGTCATTATTAACGGTGCTGAGTGTGAACCATACTTGACTGCTGACCACAGACTGATGGTGGAACGTCCTTCGGAGCTTGTTGATGGGCTGAAAATTCTTATGAAGACTCTGGGGGTCAGTAATGGTTATATAGGAATTGAAGAGAACAAACCTGATGCGGTCGAGGCGGTGCGTTCAGCTATTTCAGGAGAATCAAATATAGAAGTGTATCCTTTAGAAATAAAATATCCCCAAGGTGCTGAAAAGATGTTGATAAAGGCAATTAAAGGAAGAGAGGTCCCGAGCAAAGGACTGCCGATGGATGTTGGTGTTGTTGTCCAGAATGCGGGTACAGCAATTGCGGTTTATGAAGCGGTGCGTTATGGCAAACCTTTAATTGAAAGGGTTGTAACAATTACAGGTAAGGGAATACAGGAACCAAAAAACATGCTGGTGAGAATCGGCACACTGATGTCGGACATAATCGAACAGTGTGGCGGACTTGTGGATAGCGCTGTAAAAGTAATATCCGGAGGCCCGATGATGGGATTTGCGCAGTGGACGCTGGATGTTCCTGTTATTAAAGGAACCTCGGGTATCCTGGTTATGACAGAAGATGAATATGTTGCATCTGATGAATATTCTGCCTGTATTCGTTGTGGCAGTTGCATTGATATATGTCCCATGGGACTTAACCCTTCAATGTTGAGCATACTGTCTGAGAAAGGTTTTTTTGAAGAGACGAGGGAATATAATCTTTTTGATTGTTTCGAATGCGGGTCGTGTGCTTATGTCTGTCCGTCAAAAAGGCCGATGGTCCAGTTTATGAGACTCGCGAAGTCACAGATAAAACCGTAAGAGGATTAAATGGCAGCTAAAGCAAAAACACATGAATTAATAGTATCAGTAAGTCCTCATGTAAGGGGCAAAGAGACTGTGGCCCGTATCATGTGGACGGTCAATCTTAGCTTGATACCGGCTGTAATAATGTCAATATATTATTTCGGTCCTCTCGCTGCCTATGTGACCGGTCTTTGCATTTTAACTGCTGTACTTTCGGAACATATATATCAGAAGGCGCTTAATAAGGAAAGCACAATCGGCGACGGAAGCGCATTTTTGACAGGTCTTCTGCTGGGACTGAACCTTCCCCCAAGTGTGCCTTTTTATATTCCATTAATAGGTTCCTTTGTTGCGATTATTATCACAAAGCTGCTTTTTGGCGGACTGGGTTACAATGTCTTTAATCCCGCGCTTATCGGCAGGGCATTTTTATTGATATCATTTCCCAAGCTAATGACTATCTGGTCAGAGCCCACCGCTCAGTTTGTCGCAATGGACGCAAAGACAACTGCAACCCCGCTTGGAATTTTGAAAGAAGAGGGCCTGGTAAAACTTATGGAGGTCTTTGGAGACAAGAGTGAACTCTATACGAGCCTGCTTACTGGAAACACCGCAGGATCACTCGGCGAGACCTCGGTGATAGCATTACTGATAGGAGCGGCTATTCTCTTTTATAAAAGGTATATAACATGGCACATACCGATACCTTTTCTTACCACAGT
>Ga0255052_10001374_pt1 | contig 18314 bp, 17 predicted proteins | sample JV7_2_21_MG_FD_188632 | JGI IMG/M metagenome (GOLD analysis project Ga0255052, IMG submission 188632) | Seawater microbial communities from Jervis Inlet, British Columbia, Canada - JV7_2_21 | ecosystem: Environmental > Aquatic > Marine > Inlet | place: Canada: British Columbia | collected... | reverse complement strand
ATGGCCCAATGAAGCCTTTCCTCGAAGAGACCTACAAGATGAATAGAATCGAGAAGCTATAGGCTAAAAGCATGATCGATACTGCAAGGGGATGGCCGAATTTAGTCTCTCGCCGAGCGTCTGCTCTGGAGGTGTAGCGGACATCCGATCTGCCTACGACAGACACAAAAAAGCCCGGTACAAGACCGGGCTTTTAATTTTTGGTAGCGGGGGCAGGATTTGAACCTGCGACCTTCGGGTTATGAGCCCGACGAGCTGCCAGACTGCTCCACCCCGCAATGGCAGGGGCGGGATCATACAAGAAGGCCTGCCCTGGCGGCAAGCAAATAGGAGGATTAACCCAGAACGCTGATACAGAGGCTCAAAAGCCAGCCCGGCATGAGGCCGATGCCCAGTACGGCCAGGCCGTTCATGCTCAGGATGAATTTTGTATCCACTTTGGCCTGCAGGATGGCCCGGTCTTCTGCCGCCTCGAAGTACATATACCAGACGACGCGGAGGTAGTAGAAGGCGCCAACGACGGCTGCCAGCACCATTAGTACAGCAAGACCGGGGAACCCGGCTTCGAGTACGGCATTGATGGCATAAAGCTTGGCGAAAAAGCCCACCCATGGAGGAATGCCGGCCAGGCCAAACATGAAAAACAGCATCATGAAGGCGAACCAGGGGCTACGGGCATTGAGGCCTTTGAAATCGCTCAGGTTGTCAGCCTCGAAACCATGCCGACTCAACAGGATGACGATGCCGAATGCGCCGGCCGCGATTAGCACATAGGTCAGGGTGTAAAAAAGTGCCGCTGCATTGCCTGTACCGGTACCGCAGAAGACGGCGAGGAGAATAAAGCCGACATGTCCGATCGCGGAGTAACCGAGCATTCGCTTGATGTTGCTTTGCGCAATCGCGACCACGTTGCCTATGATGAGCGATAGCACGGCGAGAACCATGATCATGCCTTGCCACACTTCATGAAGATCACCAAGACCATCGACCAGAATGCGCAGGGCGATTGCCAATGCACCGAGTTTCGGTGCGGATGCGATATAGAGAGTGACCGGTGATCTTGCGCCCTGATAGACGTCCGGCAGCCACATGTGAAACGGTACGGCACCAAACTTGAACGCGATACCGACAATCATGAATGCCATGCCGAACCATAGCGGCATGCCATTAACATCCGGCCTCGTACGAATCGCCTCGGCAATCTCATGAAATTGCAGGCTGCCGGTTATTCCGTATATCCACGACATACCGTAGAGCAATGCCCCCGAGGCGATCGCACCGAGAACAAAATATTTCATTGCCGATTCGGCCGACGCCGCGTTGTTTCTGTCGAAGGCGACCAGGGCGTAGAGGGACAGTGAAAGTGTCTCCAATCCGAGATACGTCGTGAGCAGGCTGTTGGCCGATATCATGATCATGATGCCAAGAAGACCGAACAGTCCGAGCAGGTAATACTCGCCTTTGAACAGCTTTTGCTGTTGCAGATAGTCACGGGCATACAGGAAACCGAGTGCGACCACGCCGACTGCGGCAAGCTTGAGCACCTGCGACAAAGCGTCGCTCACGTAGCTGCCATCGAACGCGAGGGTGCGCGAGTCCGGTCCGGTCACGACAATCGATGCAGCGGTAATAACGAGCGCGACGATGCTGAGCCAGAAGGTAACGGCACGTTGTTCGTCATCGACGAAAAGATCTGCCACGAGCACGACGCAGATGAGACCGACCAGGGCCATCTCCGGTATGGCTGGTAACAGATCTTGAATAGTCATTTGCTATCCCGCCCTATCTACAATTTCGTCTGTCCGGCCTGTTCGACCAGTTGTTCGACAGTTACGGACATCATGTCCACCAATGGCGCCGGCCAGAGACCAATCAACAGGACCGCGATCGCGAGGATGCCGAGTACGACGAACTCACGGCGATGCAGGTCTTCGAGTTCCGCTACATTGTCATTTGCGACATCACCGTAGATGACACGCTTGATCATCCAGAGTGTGTAGGCAGCGCCAAGGACCATGATCGATGCGGCCAGGAACGCGAACCAGAAATTGGCTTTGAAGCTGGCAATGATGACCATGAACTCGCCGACGAATCCGGAAGTCCCGGGTAGCCCGGCATTGGCCATGGCGAACAGGACCATGAATGATGCAAAGACGGGCATCGTGTTGGCGACACCGCCATAGTCCTCAATCTGCCGGCTGTGGACGCGGTCATACAGGACACCGACACAAAGGAACATTGCACCGGAAATGAGTCCGTGCGAGATCATTTGCACCATGCCGCCCGTCACGCCGAGTTCGGCGCCCATGCCGCGGCTGATCGACCAGACAATGAAGAATCCGAGTGTGACAAAGCCCATGTGCGCAATAGATGAATAGGCGATGAGCTTTTTCATGTCTTTCTGCATCAACGCCACAAATCCGATATAGACAATGGCAATCAGCGAAAGCGCAATCATCATGCCCGCAAAATACTGGCTACCGTCAGGCAACATCGGCAGCGACAGCCTGACAAAGCCGTAGCCACCCATTTTCAGCATGATGGCCGCCAGGATGACCGAACCACCGGTCGGTGCCTCGACATGCGCATCGGGCAACCACGTGTGTACGGGCCACATCGGCACTTTTACGGCGAACGCGAGCAGGAATGCGATGAAGATCAGCTTTTGCTCGGTCATGCCGAGAGGTACTTGCATAAACACAAAGAAATCGAAGGTGCCCGTCTTGGTAAACAGGTAGATGAACGCGACGAGCATCAGTACCGAGCCCAGGAAGGTATAGAGGAAAAACTTCAGGGTTGCGTAGATCCTTCGTTCACCGCCCCAGATACCGATGATGAGAAACATCGGAACCAGCATCGCTTCCCAGAAGACGTAGAAGAGGACACCATCGAGTGCACAGAAAACGCCGATCATCAGTCCTTCGAGGATAAGAAACGCGGCGAAATATTGTGCCGGCCGCGAGCTGATGCTGTCCCATCCCGCGATAACGACCAACGGGGTCATGAATGTCGTCAGCAATATAAGAGGCGCGGAAATGCCGTCGATGCCGAGGTAGTAATCGACATCGAATGCCGGAATCCACTCCGAGCGCTCGACGAATTGCATTGCGGCCGTCGTCGTATCGAAGTTGGTATAGATGAAAATACTGAGCACAAATGTCAGTACAGACACCAAGAGCACCAGTACACGCATGCCTCCGGCCCTCGACGAGGCCGGATCACCGTCATCACCGACAAAGAGCACAGCGGCACCGCCGATAATCGGCAGCCAGATCAATATGCTCAGTATTTGATGTGTCAGATCCATTTCTGCGTTTTTCGTGTCTTCTTAATGCGTGAGTTCAAAACCAGAGCATCCAGGCAAGCAGCGCGGTCAGGCCGATGATCATTGTGAACGCATAGTGGTACAGGTAGCCGGTCTGAAGCTGGCGCAAAATACCCGCCAGCCGGCCGACCGAATTCGCTGTACCGTTCACGATGAGTCCATCAATGATGAGTTCGTCGCCCTTTTGCCAAAGGAACTTGCCGGCCGCCCTGCCGCCGGCGGCAAAACCGTTGATATAGAGATCGTCGAAGTAATATTTTCGATCGAGTATTGAATACAGTCCGGACAATTTCTTGCTGATCGTGTCCGGCAAGTCTGGCCGTTTGAGATAAAAGAACCAGGCCGTCAATGCGCCGGCTCCAGCCAGGTACACAACGGGACTCTGTTCGAACGCATGCAGGACAAACTCCCAGGTGCCGTGGTATTCCCTGCCGAGTTCGGCCAGCACATCGTGCCGTTCGGCAACTGCGATAGATGAGCCGAAGAAATCGCCGAACACGACCGGACCCAGCGTAAACCAGCCGATGACCAAAGACGGTATGGCAAGAAGAACCAGCGGGACCCAAACTACCCACGGTGACTCCTTGGCGTGCGACTTGGTCTTCTCGTCCATGCGTTCCTTGCCGTGGAAAACGAGGAAGAACATACGGAACGAATACAACGCGGTGACAAAAACACCGAGCAGGACACTCAGGTAAGCGATCCAGTACACGTAAAGCTCACCCGGCTCGTTCCAGTGGGACTCGTGGACAGCCTCGATGAGGGCGTCTTTGGAGAAGAATCCTGCCGTGCCCGGGAAGCCGATCAACGCAAGCGTTCCAATCAACGCGGTCCCATAGGTAATGGGCATGTATTTGCGAAGGCCACCCATTTTGCGAATGTCCTGCTCATGATGCAGGGCGATGATGACGGAGCCGGCAGCGAGAAACAGCAATGCTTTGAAGAATGCATGCGTCATCAGATGGAAAATTGCGGCGCCGTAAGCAGATACGCCGAGTGCGACAGTCATATAACCGAGCTGTGACAGTGTCGAATAAGCGACGACACGCTTGATGTCGTTCTGCACGATGCCGAGCAAGCCCATGAAAAATGCCGTGATGGAGCCGATGACTACAACCACGGCCAGCGCCGTTTCCGAAAGCTCGAACAATGGTGACATCCGGGCAACCATAAATATGCCTGCCGTCACCATCGTTGCGGCGTGGATAAGTGCAGATATCGGTGTTGGGCCTTCCATCGAATCCGGCAGCCAGACGTGCAACGGCGCCTGGGCCGACTTGCCCATCGCACCGATGAAAAGCAGGATGCATATCATGCTCATTGCGTTCCAGGGCATGCCGCTGATTACTTCGACTTCTTGCGAGGCGATAACCGGAGCCCTGTGAAATACGGTTGCGTAGTCCAGCGCGCCCGCATACATGACGACGCCGGCAATACCCAGGATGAATCCGAAATCGCCAACCCGGTTGACCAGGAACGCCTTGAGGTTCGCGAATATGGCCGACTCGCGTTTGAACCAGAAGCCAATCAGTAGGTAAGACACCAGTCCAACTGCCTCCCAGCCGAAAAACAGCTGCAGGAAGTTATTCGACATGACGAGCATGAGCATCGAGAAAGTAAACAGAGAGATATAGCTGAAGAAGCGTTGGTAGCCCGGGTCATCCGCCATGTATCCGATCGTATAGATATGGACCATGAGTGAGACGAAGGTAACGACGACCATCATCAATGCGCTCAGGCGATCGATCAGAAAGCCGACCTCCATTCGAAGGCCGTCACTGATCGCCCATGTATAAACGGTGTAGTTCTCGGTCTGCCCGCCATCGAAGTACAGGTGCTTCAGGACGAGTGCGGAAAGCACGAACGACAGTCCCACGGCAAGTATGGTGATCCAGTGCGACCCTGCTCGACCGATCTGCCTGCCGAACAGGCCCGCAACGATCGCTGCCGCGAGTGGTGCCAGGACGATTGTCAGATGATAACTGTACACAGTACTCGTAGTTCCTTATCCCTTCATCGAATCCAGCTCCTGCACATTGATAGAGCGTCTGTTTCTGAAAAGGACAACCAGTATTGCCAGACCGATCGCCGATTCCGCAGCAGCGACGGTCAGGATGAAGAAGACGAATACCTGTCCGGTCTCATCACCGAGGTATCTCGAAAAGGCGATGAAATTAAAGTTGACGGCGAGCAGCATGAGTTCGATGCACATCAACAGCAGAATCAGGTTCCGCCTGTTAATGAAGATGCCGGCGACCGCCAGCGCGAACAGGACTGCCGAAACGGTCAGGTAGTGTTGCAGGCCGATCATTGTCGTTTCTCCGATTCCATCGGAACGATGCGGATGCGGTCGGAAGCTTTCACGGCAACCTGCTTCGCAATATTTTGCACCTTGAGCCCCGGCCGCTTGCGCATTGTCAGCGTGATCGCCGCGACAATCGCGAGCAAAAGAATGACGGCCGCGATCTCAAATGCATACACGTGTTCGGTGTAGAGAATTGATCCGAGCGCCTCCGTATTGCTATAGCCCTCGGGCGTTGCTTTGAAACCGCCAAGTCCGGTATCGCTCCTGCGGACCCAGATCACCTGGACCAGCTCGACAACCATCAGCGCCGCGATCAGCAGCCCGAATGGTGCGTATCGTGTAAGGCCGCCGCGAACGCGTTCGACATTGATGTCGAGCATCATGACGACGAAGAGGAACAACACCATAACGGCGCCGACGTACACGAGTACGAGAACAATGGCGAGAAATTCGGCTTCGGCCAGCAGCCAGAGAATTGCGCTTTGGAAAAAAGACAGGACCAGGAACATCACCGCGTGTACCGGGTTGCGCGAAAAAATAACGCCCAGTGCCGCGCCGAAAAGAACGGTGGCAAAGAAGTAAAAAAGCAATGCCTGAAATAAGATTCTCTCTTCCCCTATCTGTACTTCGCGTCTGCGGCTTTATCAGCCGAGATCATGGCGTCGAACTTGTCGCCGACTGCCAATAATTTGTCTTTTGTCATGATGTTCTCGCCGGCAGCCTCCATGTGATATTCATGGATCCTCGTTTCGACGATCGCATCGACCGGGCAGGCCTCTTCACAAAAACCACAATAAATGCACTTGAAAAGATCGATGTCGTAGCGCGTGGTGCGGCGCGTACCATCGTCGCTGACATCCGATTCGATCGTGATAGCGAGCGCCGGGCAAACAGCTTCGCAAAGCTTGCATGCGATACATCGCTCTTCACCGTTCGGATAACGCCGCAGTGCGTGCAGCCCCCTGAAGCGAACGGACTGCGGTGCTTTCTCCTCCGGATACAGAACTGTGATCGACGGGCGAAAGAAGTTTCGAAACGTAACCGAAAGCCCCAGCCACAATTCCCAGAGAGCGAAAGTCTTAATGTAGCTGGAAAGTCTGCTCATCAAATTAACCTGTCAGTCCCGACCACGGCCCCACCTGGAACCAGGCCATGACGCCTTCCACGGCGATCCAGACAATGGTTACAGGAATGAATACCTTCCAGCCCAGGCGCATGATCTGGTCGTAACGGTAGCGGGGAAATGTTGCGCGCAACCAGAAGAAGACGAATATGAAAAATGCGATCTTTGCCGCCAGCCAGAAGAAGCTGGGATCCGGCAACCAACTAAGCCAGCGTATCGCTTCCAGGAATGTCCAGCCTTCAAACGGCGACGCCCAGCCACCCAAAAAGAATATCGATGTGAGGGCCGAAATCAGGATGATATTGGCGTATTCGGCAAGGAAGAACACGGCAAAGGCAACGCCGGAATACTCAACGTGAAAACCGGCGACGATTTCTGATTCGCCCTCGGCGACGTCGAACGGTGCGCGATTCGTCTCGGCAACACCGGAGACAAAATAGACAATGAATAAAGGCAGCAGCGGGAACAGGAACCAGTGACTGAATCCGCCGGCCTGGGCGCGTGTAATTTCGCCGAGATTGAGACTGCCGCCTGCCATCAAAACACCCACCAGTGCAAATCCCATGGCGATCTCATAGGCGACGATCTGGGCCGCCGAACGCATCGCACCGAGAAACGCATATTTCGAGTTCGTCGCCCAGCCAGCGAGAATGACGCCGTAAACACCGATCGACGTCAGAGCGAGGACATATAACAGGCCGGCATTGATGTCGGCAATGACAAAGGTGTCAGTCAGTGGAATTACCGCCCAGGTCGCGAGCGCCGGAATAATGGACAATAACGGCGCGACGACGAACAGGAATCGATTTGACTCGCCGGGAACGACGACTTCCTTGATCAGGAGTTTCAGTACGTCTGCAAATGGCTGGCCCAGACCGAGTGGCCCCACCCTGTTGGGCCCCAGGCGTCCTTGCATGTAGCCGATCACTTTACGTTCGAAAAAGGTCGTAAACGCGACAGTCAGAATCACGACCATGGTTATGGCCAGTATTTGAACCGTGACGATGATCAAGGACTGAAAATCTGCAGGCACCGAGGCCCATAATGAGAGTGCGTAATCGATCATTCTGCTCACGAGTCCGCACCTCGTGAACGTTGCGCCTCGGGCGTCAACTGCAATGCACTGGCACGTCTGACAATGCCGTCGACCTCATATATCGGAATGTCGATTTCTTCTTCCGCCGCGTCTTCACCGTTCAGTTTGTCGGGTGCTGACTTGCCCTGATACGAATTATCGGGAATTACATCCCCCAGCCGCCCCTTGATCTCATCGCAAACTTCCGTGGCGCTCAGATACTCGAAGTCCTCGATACCCAGCAGGTTTCCGATAACCCTGAGGACTTTCCAGCCCGGCCTGGCCTCTCCTACGGGCTTCGCGATGCCGGAGAAGCTCTGCCAGCGACCCTCGCAATTAACGAACGTGCCGGCGCTCTCCGCAAATGTGCCGATCGGCAATTGAAGATCAGTCGTCTCGTCCAGTGCAGCGGATGCGTAAGGTGAAAACGCGACGACGAATTTTTGCTCCGACAGTTTGCGTAGCACATCACCAGTCGCAGTCAGGTCCCTGTCGGGCTCGAGCCCGAACAAAAGCAACGCATCCAGACGCGAGTCGAGCATTTCTGCTGCATTCCTGCCAGCCTCGGCCCTGACCCGGCCACCGCCCCGGCGATGAGGCAGCAAGCCGGCAAGGTGCGCGCCCGCAGTATTTGCGCCTTCGGAAAGGCTGCCAAGGGAAATGCCGGTCGACTCCGCGATCGACGCTGCGAGTGCACGTACTAGCGAAAACGCCTTATGGCGGCCGGCGATGTTGCCGAGCAGTAGCAATCCACTCTTCGACTCCGAAAGAATTTTCGCGATCTGCTGCTCTTGCTCCCCTGATTTCTTGCCATTGACGGCAGCTGCAATACCTGAGAGTTGCTCAATGAGGCCGTTGCCGGAAATATATTCGGCGACATCAAAATGGTAGTCGTACTCATTACTGTTGGCGAAACAGACTTTTGCCCCGGCCAGAGCCGCCTTGCGCAGACGATGGGCAATGATCGGTGCTTCCCTGCGCACATTCGAACCGACAACCAGGACCGCATCACGATTTTCGATATCGGCAATGTCGCAGCCAAGCCAGGGAAATGGCGCATCGTCGTTCTGATCCGAAAAGTCACGGCGCCGCAGACGGTGATCGATATTTGCTGTGCCTATATGGCCTGCGATGCGGGCCAGCAGATGCGCTTCTTCAATCGTTGCGCTGGGCGAGGAAAGTATCCCGACATCGGACCCGCTACTTTTCTGCAAAACCTTACCCAGTTTTTCCAGCGCATCTTCCCAGCTTGAATCCCGCCATTGCCCGCCGTCCTTGACGCGGGGTGTCAGGAGTCTGTCGCTCGAGTAAATGCCTTCGTAGCTGTAGCGATCGCGATCGGATATCCATGTTTCGTTTATTGCTTCGTTGCTGCGCGGGACGATGCGCTTGACCGTACCGCGCAATACATGCGCATAGAGATTGGAACCGACGCAGTCGTGCGGCGACACGGTCGCATGCTGTTCCATCTCCCAGGCCCGCGCACTATACCGGTAAGGCTTGTTGTTCAGCGCACCGACCGGACAAAGATCGATAATGTTTCCCGACATTTCGTGGTCGATACTCTTTTCGATGTACGTGCTGATTTTCATGTCTTCAGCACGCCCGATCGTCCCGAGTTCCGGAATCCCTGCAATCTCCTCGCCGAATCGCACGCAGCGCGTGCAGTGAATGCAGCGAGTCATGTCGGTCGAGACCAATGGCCCCAGGTCCTTGTCTTTGACGATGCGTTTCTTTTCTGTATAGCGCGACACGTCCCTGCCGAATCCCATGGCAAGATCCTGCAATTCGCATTCGCCGCCCTGATCGCAAATCGGGCAATCCAGAGGATGATTAATGAGCAGGAATTCCATCGTCGCTTTCTGCGCAGAAATCGCCTTCGGCGATCGCGTGAAAACCTTCATGCCCTCGCCTATTGGTGTGGCGCAGGCCGGCAGTGGTTTCGGCGCCTTTTCGACTTCGACCAGACACATGCGACAGTTTGCGGCGACGCTGAGTTTTTCGTGATAGCAAAACCTCGGGATATAGGCACCGACTGCATCGGTGACCTCCATGATCATCTGGCCTTTCCTGCCTTCGACCGGTTTGCCATCAACTTCAAATTTAACGATGTCGTCGCTCATGAATCGTATTCTTCTCAGGCCGCCACGCCGCCAACATCGTCGACGATGCTGCGGCCCTGGTTTTGCACCATGTATTCGAACTCAGGGTAAAAATGGTGCAGGAAACTCTGCACAGGCCATGCGGCGGCGTCACCGAGTGCACAGATCGTGTGCCCTTCAATCTTGTTGGCGACGTCAACGAGTTTGTCGAGATCTGCCGGCTGCCCCTTGCCTTCGATAATTCGCGTCAGCATGCGATACAACCAGCCCGTACCTTCGCGGCACGGCGTGCACTGCCCGCAGGACTCCGCCATGTAGAAGCGCGAAATTCGTCGCAGGACCTTGACCATGCAAGTGGTCTCATCCATGACGATAACGGCGCCAGTGCCGAAAGATGAGCCCGCATTTTGCAGCGATACGTAATCCATCGTGCAGTCCATGATGATGTCGGCCGGCAAAACCTTCACCGACGATCCGCCGGGAATCACGGCTTTCAGCTTTCTGCCACCGAGAACGCCACCGCAAAGTTCGAGCAGGTCCTTGAACGGTATACCCATCGGAAGCTCGAAGTTCCCCGGCTTCTCCACGTGTCCGGAAACCGAAAATTCTGCCGTTCCGCCTGAACCTTCCGGGCCGAGGCCCGCAAACCAGGCCGCGCCGTTCCTGATGATCGCAGGCACACTGGCGATGCTTTGTGTGTTGTTGATCGTCGTCGGTTTGCCATACAGACCGAAATTCGCCGGGAATGGTGGCCTGAAGCGCGGCTTGCCCTGCTTGCCCTCGAGCGACTCGAGCAAAGCGGTTTCCTCACCACATATATAAGCACCGGCACCAACAAAGGTATGGAGATCAAAATCGATGCCCGATTCCTGAATATTCTTGCCGAGAAGGCCGGCGTCATATGCCTCCTGTAGAGCTGCTTCGAAACGTGGCACCGGCTCGTCGATGAATTCGCCGCGGATATAGTTGTAACCGACGGTCGCGCCCATCGCGTAGCCTGCGATGGCCATACCCTCGATCAGGCAGTGCGGGTTATATCGCAGAATTTCACGATCATGGCAGGTGCCGGGTTCGCTCTCGTCGGAATTGCAAATGAGGTACTTCTGCACGGGCGAGGTCCGCGGCATGAAACTCCATTTTAGCCCGGTCGGAAATCCTGCGCCGCCGCGGCCACGCAAGCCTGAAGCTTTGACCTCGTCTATAATCTGCTCCGGTGTCAACTTGCCTGCGAGGATCTTGCGCCATGCCTTGTACCCGTCGAGTCTCTCGTAGGTAGCAAGCGTCCACGAGTCTTTCTCGCCGAAGGTATTAAAACAAACGAGGTTCTGTTCCATTACTCCAGCGCATCCAGAATTTCGTCCACTTGCTCTTTGCTCAGGTTTTCGTGGTACTTGTGATCGACCATCATCATCGGTGCACCACAACAGGCGGCGAGGCATTCTTCCTCCTGCTTCAGAAAGATTCGCCCGTCTTCGGTACTTTCACCGAGTTTGACGCCGAGCTTTGTCTCGACATGCTCGACGATGTCATCGGCACCGCGCAACATGCAGGAAATATTCGTACAAATCGCAACGTTGTGCCTTCCAACCGGTTTGGTCTGGAACATCGAATAGAAAGTCGCGACTTCGTAAACATAAATCGTCGGAAGCCCCATGTAATCCGCAACGGCGTTCATGTGTTCGGCAGTGAGATAGCCTTCATTTTCATGCTGAACGGCGTGCAGTGCACTGAGCACTGCTGAGCGATGCTTGCCTTCCGGAAACTTTTCAATCCAGTGGTCTATTTCTTCGCGGACGTGGTCATAGAGGAGTTGACTCATCGATCGATCTCACCAAATACGATGTCCTGCGTCCCGATGATTGCGACGACGTCGGCAAGCATGTGGCCCTGCACCATTTCCGACATCGCAGAGATATGTGCGAAACCTGCAACACGAATCTTGACTCTGTACGGCTTGTTCGCTCCGTCGGAGACGATATAGACGCCGAACTCTCCTTTCGGGTGTTCGATTGTCGCGTATGCCTCCCCTTCCGGCACGCAGTAGCCTTCGGTAAATAATTTGAAATGATGAATGAGCGATTCCATATCGTCTTTCATCTCGACGCGCGTTGGCGCAACTATTTTTCGGTCCTCCAGCATGACGGGACCGGGATTGTTTTTCAGCCAATCAACACACTGCTTGACGATTCTGTTCGACTGCCTTAGCTCATTCACCCGAACGAGGTAACGGTCATAACAATCGCCTTTCGTGCCAACAGGAATATCGAAGTCGAGCTGATCGTAGACTTCGTAAGGCTGTTTCTTCCTCAAGTCCCATTCCACGCCGGAGCCGCGCAACAATGGCCCTGTAAAACCGAGTTGTAATGCCCGCTCTGGTGGAACGACACCGATATTGACCGTCCGCTGTTTCCAGATTCGGTTGTCGGTCAGCAGCGTTTCATACTCGTCCACGCATCCCGGAAATTTCTCCGTAAAGGCATCGATGAAATCAAGCAATGTTCCTTCGCGGATGGCATTGAGCTTATCGACAGTCTTCTGGCTGCGCCATTTCGAAGACTGGTATTTCGGCATCGACTCCGGCAGGTCCCGGTACACACCTCCCGGCCGGTAGTACGTCGCGTGCATGCGCGTACCGGAAACGGCTTCGTAAATGTCCATCAGGTCTTCGCGCTCACGGAAGCAATACAAAAACATCGTCATGGCACCGATGTCCAGCGCGTGCGCACCGAGCCAGAACAGATGATTCATGATACGGGTGATCTCGTCGAACAGGACTCGGATGTACTGCGCCCTCTCGGGCGGCGTAATGCCGAGCAGCTTTTCGATCGCCAGCACATAACCGTGTTCATTGCAGATCATCGACACATAGTCGAGCCTGTCCATGTATCCGATGGTCTGGTTATAGGGTTTCGACTCGGCCAGCTTTTCCGTAGCGCGGTGCAGCAGGCCAACATGCGGATCCGCTTTCTGAATGACCTCACCATTCAGTTCGAGCACAAGCCTGAGAACGCCATGTGCCGCAGGATGCTGCGGCCCGAAATTCATCGTGTAATTCTGAATCTCAGGCATCTGATGCCTCGTCCCTGAGATCTTCCGAGTACCGGTTATCGTCGCGAATTACCTTGGGCACGAGTGTCCTGGGTTCTATGCTGACGGGCTGGTAGGCGACTCGACCTTTTTCCGTGTCATATTTGACCTCGACATTGCCGATCAGGGGAAAATCTTTTCTGAACGGATGACCGATGAAACCGTAGTCGGTCAATATGCGACGCAGGTCCGGGTGTCCGTCAAACAGGATGCCGAACAGATCGAAAGCTTCCCGCTCGTACCAGTTGGCGGAACTCCAGATGGGGACGACCGACTTGACGATTGGCGGATTCGATACACCTGTATAGACGCGCAGGCGAACGCGGGAATTGTGCTCGAGCGACAACAGATGATAGACAACGGAGAATCGCTCCGAATCAAAGGTATCTGATTCATCCAGGATCACCGGCTCACGTTCGACACCGCGACTGAAGCCACTGTCGCTCGCGCTGAGCGTAGTCCATTCATCGGAACCGTAGGTCAGGTAATCGACGCCACAGAGATCTACCAGCATCTCGAAACGAAAATCCGCTTCATCGCGCAATGCGCCGGCAACTTCGATCAGGTCATCCTTATCCAGCAGATAGCCAAGCTCGCCGCAGTTCGATTGGATTCGTGCGAGCTTCTCGCCGAATCGAGCGTCGATCCGAGCGGCTAATGTCTCGTTTGTATCGCTCATTCTTTTGATTTCTACCTGGCTATGGTGCTCGTGCGCCATATTTTGTTCTGTAATTGGATCAGGCCATAGATCAGCGCTTCCGCCGTTGGTGGACAGCCAGGTACATAGACATCCACAGGCACGATCCGGTCGCAACCACGAACTACCGAATAGGCGTAGTGATAGTAACCGCCACCATTTGCACAAGACCCCATCGAGACCACCCAGCGGGGCTCCGGCATCTGGTCATAAACTTTTCTGAGGGCGGGCGCCATTTTGTTGCAAAGCGTTCCCGCAACGATCATCACATCCGACTGGCGCGGACTCGGACGGAAAATGATGCCGAAACGGTCGAGGTCGTAGCGAGATGCGCCGGCATGCATCATTTCGACAGCGCAACAGGCCAGCCCGAACGACATCGGCCACAATGATCCGGTGCGCGCCCAGTTCATGACCGCGTCAACGCCGGTTACAAGAAATCCTTTTTGCTGAAGACTCTGTGAAACTTCCTGTGGTGCTGTTGCGTCAGTCACATCTGTGCGGGACTCCGCCGCGTTACTCAATCCCACTCCAACGCCCCTTTGCGCCACTCATAGATGAACCCGACAACCAGTATCGCCAGGAATATGCCCATCGAGATCAGGCCAAAGCCCCCTACTGCGTCGAGAGACACGGCCCAGGGAAACAAAAAAGCGATCTCCAGATCGAAAATAATGAAGAGGATCGCGACGAGGTAGTATCGAACGTCGAATTTCATGCGGGAATCTTCGAAGGGTTCGAAGCCGCATTCATACTGCGACAGCTTTTCGTCGTCTTTCTGGCCGCTGCCGATCAAAAAGCCGAGGCCAAGCAGCACCACACCTATCACGGCGGCTACCACCAGAAAGATCAGTATGGGCAGGTACTCTTGCAGCATTCTTAGTATTCGGAGTGATGCGCTTTGAAAGCTCGACTCAGCGGCTGATTGTATCAGTCCGCCTCACAGGGTTAATAGCCCCAAGCGGCTTCACGCAACACTTTTTTGCTGCAAAACTTTGATTTGGTGCTCTGGGCGAGACTCGAACTCGCACGGCTTGCGCCACTGCCCCCTCAAGACAGCGTGTCTACCAATTCCACCACCAGAGCCGGGTGATCGTCGTTGCGCTAAATCGTTCTCCGGATTCTATTGCTCGACGGGCTCATCCGTGCCCGCTTCCGGCTCGAGTGCAGGCATCTCAGCATCGTCCGCCGCAGGCTCCGCGTCACCAAGTTCCGGTAGATCCGGAAAATCTGCGGCTTCGCCCGAATAGTCCGAAGCGCCCGGTTCCGGCTGCAGCTGTTCTTCCAGGACCGGCGCATCTTCGAGCAGGCTGTCCGGGCCGGTCGATCGTTGGCTACTCATATACGCGAGAGTCAGGCTACTGATGAAGAATGCCGTCGCCAGTACTCCGGTAGCTGTCGAGAAAAAGTTTGATGAGCCCTTGGCTCCGAACACGGTGCCGGATGCGCCGGCACCGAATGCCGCGCCCGCGTCCGCACCTTTGCCGCGCTGCAAGAGCACGAGAACTATGATTAGTATCGCGATTAGTGTGTGGCCTATAAGTACCACCGATTGCATTGATTCCATTACTACCTCATACCAGCGATGCCGCTGCTGCGGCGATCGCCAAAAAGTCGCCGGCCTGGAGCGAAGCACCGCCGATCAATCCGCCATCAATATCGGGCATTGTAAAGAGTCCGGCGGCATTTTCCCCTTTTACGCTGCCGCCATACAGAATTTGAATACCTGCCGCAATTTCCTCGCTACGGGAGGACATCACCGACCGTATATGACCGTGTACATCCTGGGCCTGCTCGGGGCTTGCGGTCCTGCCCGTTCCGATCGCCCAAACCGGCTCATACGCAATCACCGCCGTCTCGAACGATTCGACACCGGCGCCATCCAGAACCGCATTCAGCTGTTCGTCAATGACCGCCTCGGTGCGCTCTGCTTCGCGTTCTTCGAGAGTCTCGCCCACACACAGGATCGGCTTCAATCCCGCAGCAAGGCCCGCCATGAATTTGGCAGCAACGATCTCGCTGGATTCCCCCATCATCGCCCGCCGTTCCGAGTGCCCGACGATGACATACTCGCAACCGATATCGCTCAGCATCCCGGGCGATACTTCACCCGTGTATGCGCCCGACTCATGTTGGGAGACATTCTGTGCACCTAAGGATACCTTTGAGCCAGCGAGCTTTTCCGCCAACGCCTGCAGATACGGATACGGCGGGCAGACCAGCAACTTGACAGCGTCCGACCGCGGCACGCCGGCCAGAATGCCGTCGGTCAGCTCGGCGTTGGCCGAAAAACTGCCATTCATCTTCCAGTTGCCGGCAACGAGGAAATCGCGCATAACTCACCCGTATGTTCGTTGGTCTAAAAGGCGCGCAAGGATACCGGTGCGTCCGCGGCAAATCAACGCGATTCAGGCCGCAGCTTCGGCGACGACGGCAGCAAGCTTCTCGGCGAGGTCAACTACCTGGTTTTCATTCTCGCCTTCGACCATGACGCGAATCACGGGCTCGGTTCCCGACGCCCGCAGCACGACCCTGCCCGATTCGGCCAGTTCACTCTCGGCCTGGCTAATCGCGTCCTGAATCCTGCTCGATTTCGACGGGTCCAGGCTCTTCTCGGTGCGGACGGTGAGCATCGTTTGCGGAAACTTCGCCATACCTTCTGCCAGCTCCGACAAGGTCTTGCCCGTGCGCTGCATGACGGCCAGTACCTGCAGGGCTGCGACCAGGCCATCGCCCGTCGTCGTCCGATCAAGACAGATCAGATGTCCCGACGTCTCCCCGCCAATAATGCCACCGGTCTCACAAAGGGTCTCCAAGACGTACCGATCACCGACACGGGCCCTGCGAAACTCGATGTCGTGCTTTTCCAGTGCCCGCTCGAGACCGAGGTTGCTCATGACAGTTCCGACGACAGGTCCTTGCAGAGCTCCTTCCCGTTGCCGCGCAGTTGCAAGAATATAAAGGAGTTGATCGCCGTCTATGATCTGGCCTGTTTCATCCACCATGACCACGCGGTCACCGTCTCCGTCCAATGCGATGCCTGCGTCAGCCCTTACGGCCGGGACGGTCAGTTGCAGCAATTCCGGATGGGTCGAACCACAGCCATCGTTGATGTTGCGCCCGTTTGGAGAGCAGCCGATCGGGATGACCTCAGCGCCGAGTTCCGAAAGGGTTCTCGGTCCGACTTTATAGCCTGCCCCGTTGGCCCCGTCGAAGACTAGTTTTACTTCGTTGAGATTCAGGTCCTCGGGAAATGTAGACGCGCAGAATTCCTGATAGCGAATGCGTGCGGTATCGATACGTTTGGCGCTTCCAAGTGAACGAGACTCAAGGGTGATAGCAGGCTGTTCGAGATATCGCTCGATTTCGAGTTCGACTTCGTCGGACAGTTTCGCACCAGCCCCGTCGAAGAACTTGATGCCATTGTCGTAGTAGCGGTTGTGTGAGGCGCTTATTACGACGCCGAGGCTCGCTTCGAACACCTGTGTCAGATAAGCAATACCGGGAGTCGGTAACGGCCCGAGCAACAGGACGTCTGCGCCGGCAGCGACGAAGCCCGCCTCGAGCGCAGATTCGAACATGTAACCGGAGAGTCTCGTGTCCTTGCCGATGAGGACCGTGCCGCCCGCTGGCACGAGCACCTGAGCGGCGGCACTGGCAAGTCGCAATGCAAAGTCCGCGCTCATAGGATCGTCGCCCACGGTGCCGCGGACGCCATCCGTTCCAAAGTAATTCTTGCTCATTCATTCTGTCCTGAAGCCATTACCGCATGCGTAATCCCGAGCGCATCGACTGTCTCCGCCACATCATGAGTACGCACTATATTGGCACCGCGTTCAACAGCCAATACGGCCGCGGCAAGTCCCGATGCGAGCCGATCTTCGACTGCCCTGTCGGTAAGTGCACCAAGTGTGCGCTTTCGCGACAGGCCCACCAGCACAGGAAGGCCCAAATCCTGAAGATCCTTCAATCCGGCCAGCAGTTCTACATTGTGCTCGTGCGTCTTGCCGAATCCAAATCCGGGGTCGATGACAATTCTGTCCGCCTCGATGCCGGCGCTTTGACACGCCGCCACCCGTTCTGAAAGAAACTCGATTATGTCACCCGGGATGCGCTCGTAGTGTGGTTCATCCTGCATCGATCCCGGTTGACCCTGCATGTGCATGAGACAAACAGCTGCGTCGAGTTTCGATGCGGCCTCGATCGCACCGTCCTGCCTCAGGGCATAGATATCATTGATCATGGTGGCTCCGGCTTCGACGGCGGACTTCATGACGGCAGGTTTGCTGGTATCGATCGAGATCGCCACATCGGGGCCGCCCGCTATCGCTTCAATAACCGGCATGACCCGGTCGAGTTCTTCGCCCTCGGAGATCTGCTTGGCGCCCGGCCTCGTCGATTCGCCACCGACATCGATGATCGCCGCACCTTCTTGCCGCATACGCTCGGCCTGACGGATTGCCAGATCGTGATCGAAGAATTTGCCGCCATCTGCAAAGGAATCCGGCGTGACATTCAATATGCCCATGACCTTGGGCGAATCGAGGTCGAGAAATCGGGATCCCATTCTTATTTTCATAATCGCCAATAATAGATTCCC
>Ga0255052_10001373_pt1 | contig 18322 bp, 19 predicted proteins | sample JV7_2_21_MG_FD_188632 | JGI IMG/M metagenome (GOLD analysis project Ga0255052, IMG submission 188632) | Seawater microbial communities from Jervis Inlet, British Columbia, Canada - JV7_2_21 | ecosystem: Environmental > Aquatic > Marine > Inlet | place: Canada: British Columbia | collected... | reverse complement strand
CGGGATATCCGGTCGCTTGAGATACAGGAACCACGCCGTGACCAGTCCCCCCATGGCCAGCCAGAACACGGGCGTTTGCCACGAGTGCTGCAGTAGCCCGGCCGCACCGTGCCAGGCGTCGCCCATGTGGGCGAGTACGTCGCGACTGGAATTCACGACAATCGCGTCGCCGAAAAAGCTGCCGAACAATACCGGTTCCACCGTTATCCAGCCAATCACCAGCGAGGGTATTGCCAGCATGATGAGCGGGAACGTCACGATCCACGGTGTCTCGTGCAGATGCGACTTGGTCGCCTTGTCCATGCGTTCTTCGCCGTGGAACACGAGGAAGAACATGCGGAATGAATACAGGGCCGTAACAAAAACGCCAAGCAGTACGCTCAGGTAGGCAATCCAGTAGACGGCGCCCTGCCCCTGCCAGTGTGACTCTTTGACCGCCTCGATCAGCAGGTCCTTGGAGAAGAACCCGGCCGTACCCGGGAAACCGATCAGCGCGAGCGAGCCGATCAGCGCCGTCCAGTAGGTGATCGGCATGTATTTGCGTACGCCGCCCATCTTGCGGATGTCCTGCTCGTGATGCATCGCGATGATGACGGAGCCGGCCGCGAGGAACAGCAACGCTTTGAAGAAGGCGTGCGTCATCAGGTGAAAGATGGCAGCCCCGTACGCCGAGGCGCCGAGCGCCACGGTCATGTAGCCGAGCTGAGACAGTGTCGAATACGCGACGACACGCTTGATGTCGTTTTGCACGATACCAAGCAGGCCCATGGAGAATGCGGTGATCGCGCCGATGACGATGACGACCGACAGTGCGGTCGTGGATAACTCGAAGAGCGGCGACATGCGAGCCACCATGAAGATGCCGGCCGTGACCATCGTCGCCGCATGGATCAGCGCGGAGATTGGCGTCGGGCCTTCCATGGAATCGGGCAACCAGACATGTAACGGCGCCTGCGCCGACTTACCCATCGCACCGATGAATAACAGGATGCAAACAAGGGTCATGGCGTTCCAGGGGCTGCCCGGGAATACCTCAATGCTCTGCCCTGCCACCGATTCGGCGCTCTGGAAAACGGTCGCGTAGTCGAGTGAGCCGGTGAACGCCACGATGGCGGCAATGCCGAGGATAAAGCCGAAATCGCCAACGCGATTGACCAGGAATGCCTTCAGGTTCGCGAAAATCGCTGTCTCGCGCTTGAACCAGAAGCCGATCAGCAAGTACGACACGAGTCCCACTGCCTCCCAGCCAAAGAACAACTGCAGGAAATTGTTCGACATGACGAGCATGAGCATCGAGAACGTGAACAGCGAGATATAGCTGAAGAAACGCTGATAACCCGGATCGTCGTGCATGTAACCAACCGTGTAGATATGCACCATGAACGACACGAAGGTCACGACCGCCATCATGAACGCTGTTAGCCGGTCTATCAGGAAACCGACCTCCATGCGCAGACCGTCGGTGACCGCCCAGGTATAAACGCTGATGTTCTCACTCTGCGCTCCGCCCCAGTACATCTGATAGAGCACGTAGAGCGACAAGGTACAGGACAGGCCAACGGCGAGGATCGTAATCCAATGCGCTCCGGCCCGGCCGATCTTCCAGCCGGCCAGACCCACAACGATCGCAGCCGCGAGTGGCGCCAGTACGATTGTCAGGTAATAGGAATACATGCAGCGCTAGCCCTTCATCGTATTGAGTTCTTCAACATTGATGGAACGCCGGTTGCGGAACAGCACCACGAGTATTGCCAATCCGATCGCGGCTTCGGCTGCCGCAACGGTCAGAATAAAAAATACGAAAACCTGCCCGGTGTGGTCACCGAGGAATCGCGAGAAGGCGATGAAATTGAAATTCACCGCAAGCAGCATCAACTCGATGCACATGAGTATCAAAATCAGATTGCGGCGATTGATGATGATGCCCGCGATACTCAGCACGAACAGCATCGCTGACAAAGTCAGGTAGTGCTGCAGGCCGATCATTGCTTCTTCTCCGCGTCCATCTTCACGATGCGCACGCGGTCCTTGGCGCGGACGGCGACCTGGCTGGCAATGTTCTGCACCTTGAGGCCCGGCCGCTTGCGCATCGTCAAAGTGATCGCAGCGACAATAGCCAGAAGCAGAATAACTGCGGCGATCTCGAATGCGTACACGTGCTCGGTGTAGAGAATGGCTCCGAGTGCCTTGGTGTTGTCGTAGCCTTCCGGATTCGGCGTGAACGCCGTTGACATCTGCACGTCCTGGCTGCGCAACCAGATGAGCTGGACGAGTGCGACGACCATTACTAGGGCGATGGCGATTCCTAACGGTGCGTATCGCGTCAGACCACGCTTCACAGCCTCGACATTGACCTCGAGCATCATGATGACAAACAGGAACAGCACCATGACGGCGCCGACGTAGACGAGCACGAGCACAATTGCGAGGAATTCGGCTTCAGCCATCAGCCACAGGCAGGCGCTCTGGAAAAACGTGAGCACCAGGAACATGACGGAGTGGACCGGGTTACGGGAGAACACGACCCCACATGCGGCCCCGATCATGACCGTCGCGAACATGTAGAAAAGTATGGCTTCGAAAATCATCGCTGCTACTTGTAAGGTGCGTCCGCAGCCTTGTCGGCTGAGATCATGGCTTCGTACTTGTCACCAATGGCAAGCAATTTGTCCTTGGTCATGATGTTCTCGCCCGGTGCTTCCATGTGGTACTCGTGAATGCGTGTCTCGACGATTGCATCCACGGGGCAGGCCTCTTCGCAAAACCCGCAGTAAATGCACTTGAAAAGATCGATGTCGTAGCGCGTCGTGCGTCGCGTGCCATCCTCACCAACACCGGACTCGATCGTAATCGCAAGCGCCGGGCACACTGCCTCGCAAAGCTTGCAGGCAATGCATCGTTCCTCTCCGTTGGGATAACGACGCAACGCGTGCAGGCCGCGGAAGCGATGCGATTGCGGTGTCTTTTCCTCGGGATAGGAGAGCGTCACACTTTTGCGGAAGAAATTGCGCAAGGTTATGGACAGGCCCTTCAAAAGTTCCCAAAGCGTGAATGTCTTGATGTAGCTGATTGCTCTGTTCATCGCCTGATGTCCGTCACTAACCCGTCAGCCCGGACCACGGTCCGACCTGCATCCACGCCAATACACTCTCGACGGCGATCCAGATGATCGTCACGGGGATGAATACCTTCCACCCGAGACGCATGATCTGGTCGTAGCGATAGCGCGGGAACGTCGCGCGCAACCAGAAAAACGTATACATAAAAAATGCAATCTTGATGAATAGCCAGGGGAAGCCCCCGCCAAAGAACCAACCGATGAATGGCACAGCGTGGTACTGCTCCAAAAACGCAATACCTTCCAGGGGAGAAGCCCAGCCGCCGAAGAAGAAGATCGAGGTTAGTGCCGCAATCAACACCATGTTGGCGTACTCGGCAAGGAAGAACACCGCGAATGCGACGCCAGAGTACTCGACATGGAATCCGGCAACAATCTCGGATTCGCCCTCCGCCACGTCGAAAGGAGCACGATTCGTTTCGGCGACACCCGAAATCCAGTACACGAGGAACAACGGGAACAGCGGCACCAGGAACCAGTTGTGGAAGCCGCCGGACTGCGCCTCGACAATATCGCCGAGATTCAGGCTGCCACCGGCCATCAATACGCCGACCAGCGCAAAGCCCATCGCGATCTCGTACGCAACAATCTGAGCCGCCGAGCGCATGGCACCCAGGAACGCATACTTGGAGTTCGTCGCCCAGCCCGCGAGGATCACGCCGTACACGCCCATCGACGTAAGTGCCAGCACATATAGCAGTCCAGCATTGATATCCGCGATGACGAAGGTGTCGTTCATCGGGATGACAGCCCATGCGGCCAGTGCGGGCGTCAACGACAACAGGGGTGCGATCACGAACAAGAAGCGGCTCGATTCGGCCGGGACTATGACTTCCTTGAACAACAGCTTGAAGACGTCGGCAAATGGCTGCAGAAGTCCCAATGGCCCTACCCGGTTGGGCCCGACCCTCCCTTGCATGCTGCCAATGACCTTGCGCTCGAAATAGGTCGAATATGCGACCACCAGAATGACGCCGATCATCACGAACAGTATCTTCCAGGTGGTGATCGTCAGGTACTGGATGATCTCCGGCAACGAGTAAAAAACGCCGAGGCACCACTCCCAGATATTGATGACAAATTGTGGAATGTAGTCAGTCACGAATCGTCACCACTGCGCGCCCTTTGCGCCTCAGACGTCAACTGCAATGCTGTCGCACGCCTGACCATCGCATCGACCGAGTAGATCGGTGTGTCGAAGTCACCGGACGGTGCGTCTTCGCCATTCGGCTTCGCAATATGCGCGCTGCCTCTGTAGCTGTTGTCCGGCTGTATTTCGCCCAATTGCGTCGCCAATTCGTCCCGTACGTCTTCGCTTGTCACGTAATCGAAACCTGGGGCGTCGAGCAGATTGCCAATAACGCGCAGAACCTTCCACGTCGGTCGCGACTCACCCACCGGAGCGGCAATACCCGGGAAACTCTGCCAGGTACCCGCAACATTGACGAACGTCCCGGATGTTTCGGCATGGGTACCGACCGGTAGCAAAAGATCTGCCGCTTCGAGCAGACCGTCGGACACAAAGGGAGTCAACGCCACCGTGAATCCCTGCTCTCCGATCCGGCGGACAACGTCACCTGTCGCCCCGATGTCCTTATCCGGCTCGACGTTAACCAACATCAGCACGTCGAGGTGTCCGTCAAGCATGTTGGCCGCATCAAGTCCAGCGTCCGTACGCGCCGCGCCGCCTTGCGTCCTGTGGGGGAGCACCCCGGCCAGGCAAGCACCGGCTGCATTTGCGCCCTCAGACAGATATCCGAGTGTTGCGCCTGTAAACTCGGCAATGGCTGCCGCCAACGCACGAACTGCTGCGGATGCCCGGTGACGTCCGGCGATATTACCGAGCAACAACAGGCCGCTATCTGCCTTTCCTAGCGAATCCGCAATCTGTTGGTGCTCATTGTTGACGGCAACACCGTCACACAAGTCCTCAATGGACTTCGGCACCGACTTGCCTGCAGCAGCGACAGCCACACCGGCAAGCATCTCGACAAGGCCCGCGCCATGGAGACTGGTTGCGACGTCGAAGAAGTACTCGTGCTCATTGCCGTTTATGAAACTGACTATCGTACCCGCAAGCGCTGCCTTGCGAATGCGATGAGCAATTATTGGTGCTTCGTGGCGAACATTGCCGCCGACGACGACAATCGCGTCTTGTTTCTCGATATCGGCAATCTGACATCCCAGCCACGGATATACGGGATCGTTATCCTGATCCGAGAAGTCCCGGCGGCCAATACGGTGATCGATATTGGTTGTGCCCAGGTGGTCCGCGATTCTCGCCAGCAGATGGGCCTCTTCCAGCGTGGATCCGGGTGATGCCAGGATACCGGCCTTATCGGCAGGTGCTCTTTGCAGGGCCTCCGCAAGCCTGGTCAGCGCCTCTTCCCACTCAATGCTACACCACTGTCCGGCTTCCTTAACCTGCGGTTGCAGCAGGCGATCCTCGCTGTAAATCGCTTCGTAACTGTAACGATCCCGATCGGCAATCCAGGTTTCGTTGATGCTCTCGTTCTCGCGAGGCACGATGCGCTTGACGGTGCCTCTCAGCACGTGCGCATACAGATTCGAGCCGACACAATCATGCGGCGACACCGTCGCCTGCTGCGTCATTTCCCAGGCGCGTGCGCTGTACCGGTACGGCTTGTTATTCAGGGCCCCGACCGGACAGAGATCGATGATATTGGCCGACATCTCGTGGTCAACGCTCTGCTCGACAAAAGTAGATATCTGCATGCGCTCGCCACGCTCGGTTGTACCGAGTATCGGCATGCCCGTTATTTCCTCGCCAAAACGAACACAACGGGTGCAATGAATACAACGCGTCATGTCGGTGGAAACCAGCGGGCCGATGTTCTTGTCTTTTACGACACGTTTGCCATCGTTGTAACGCGACACGTCACGACCGTAGCCAATGGCCAGGTCCTGCAATTCGCACTCCCCGCCCTGATCGCAGATCGGGCAATCGAGCGGGTGGTTGATCAACAGGAATTCCATCGTCGCTTTCTGTGCCGCGATTGCATAAGGCGACTTCGTGAAGACCTTCATGCCGTCCACGACCGGAGTCGCGCAGGCGGGTAATGGCTTGGGTGCCTTTTCGACTTCGACCAGGCACATGCGACAGTTCGCCGCAATGCTGAGCTTTTCGTGATAACAGAAGCGTGGAACATATGCTCCAACGGCGTCGGTCACCTCGATGAGCATCTGCCCCCTACGAACCTCGACTTGTTTGCCGTCTACTTCGATGGTTACGGTATCGTCGCTCATTATCTTCAAGCGGCCACGTCAGGTTCAGCATCAATGATGCTGCGACCTTTATTACGAATCATGTATTCAAATTCGTGGTGAAATTGTTTCAGGAAACTCTGCACGGGCCATGCTGCTGCATCACCTAATGCACAGATCGTGTGTCCTTCGATCTTGTTCGCAACGTCCAGCAACTTGTCCAGATCGTCTTCGTGACCTTTGCCCTCGTCGATACGGGTCAACATCCGGTACAGCCACCCGGTGCCTTCGCGGCACGGCGTGCATTGGCCGCAGGACTCCGCCATGTAAAAACGGGAAATGCGCCGCAGCACTTTGACCATGCACGTCGTCTCGTCCATGACCATCACTGCACCGGTACCGAACGAGGAGCCCGCCTCCGCGAGAGACGTATAGTCCATCGTGCAGTTCATGATCTTCTCAGCACGCATCACAGGCACCGACGACCCGCCGGGGATTACAGCCTTGAGCTTCCGGCCGTCAAGGACGCCACCGCAGATCTCGAGCAAGTCCTTGAACGGAATCCCCATCGGTAACTCGTAGTTGCCGGGTTTCTCGACATGCCCCGATACCGAGAACAGCGCCGTTCCGCCAGATCCCTCGGGACCGAGCCCGGCAAACCAGACGGCGCCATTCCGGATGATCGCCGGTACGCTGGCGAGACTCTGGGTGTTGTTGATCGTCGTCGGTTGCCCGTACAAGCCGTAGTTGGCCGGGAACGGTGGCTTGAAGCGCGGTTTCCCCTGCTTGCCTTCCAGAGATTCCAGCAAGGCCGTTTCTTCACCGCAAATATAAGCGCCGGCACCGACGAATGTGTACAGATCGACGTCGATGCCCGAACCGCCGATGTTCTTGCCCAGCAGTCCCGCGTCATAGGCTTCTTTGACCGCAGCCTCAAAGCGCGGCATGGGTTCGTCGATAAACTCGCCGCGTATGTAGTTGTACGCCACGGTGACGCCCATCGCGTATGCAGCAATTGCCATGCCTTCAACAAGCGCATGCGGGTTGTAACGCAGCACCTCCCGGTCATGGCAGGTGCCCGGCTCACTCTCATCCGAATTACAGACCAGGTACTTCTGCCCCTCATAGCCTTGCGGCATGAAGCTCCACTTCAGGCCCGTCGGGAATCCGGCACCGCCGCGACCGCGCAGCCCGGATGCTTTTACGGTATCGATAATGTCGGCCGGCGACATCTCGCCGCTCAGAATCTCGCGCCAAGCTTTGTAACCGTCGTGTTTCTCGTAGGTCGCGAGTGTCCACGACTCGTCCGAGCCGAAGGTATTGAAGCAGACGAGATTCTGTTCGTGCCCCATCAGTCGAGCTCTTCCAAGATGTCGTCAACCTGCTCTTTCGTCAGGTTCTCATAGTACTTGTGGTCAACCATCATCATCGGCGCACCACAACACGCGGCGAGACACTCCTCCTCGCGTTTCAGGTAGATACGGCCATCTTCCGTGGTCTCGCCCACCTTGACGCTCAGCATGTGCTCGACGTGTTGGACAATGTCGTCCGCGCCGCGCAGCATGCACGACACATTCGTACAGATCGCGACATTGTGGCGGCCAACCGGCTTCGTCTGAAACATCGAGTAAAACGTCGCGACTTCATAGACCTGGATATTTGGCAACTCCAGGTATTCGGCGACCGCGTCCATCAACTCCGGCGTCAGGTAGCCGTCGTTTTCATGTTGCACGGCATGCAGCGCACCAATAATCGCGGAGCGCTGGCGCTCCTCCGGAAACCGGGTCTTCCAGTGCTCGATCTCCTCGCGTACGTGATCGGACAGTAGCGGTGTGTCACTCATCGATCCACCCTCATCGATCCACCTCACCGAAAACTATGTCCTGGGTGCCGATAACGGCGACTACGTCCGCGAGCATGTGCCCTTCGACCATCTCCGGCATCGCGGACAAGTGTGCGAAGCCAGGCGCGCGAATCTTCATGCGATAGGGTTTGTTCGCGCCGTCCGAGATCAGGTAAACGCCGAACTCACCCTTCGGGTGTTCAACCGCGGCATAAGCTTCGCCTTCGGGCACGCAGTATCCCTCGGTAAACAGTTTGAAGTGGTGAATCAGCGATTCCATGTCGTCTTTCATTTCGACACGTTTCGGTGCCACGACTTTGTGATCGTCGATCATGACCGGACCCGGATTCTCCCGGAGCCAGTCGACGCATTGCCGAATAATCCGGTTGGATTGGCGCAATTCCTCGACGCGGACCAGGTAACGGTCATAGCAATCGCCGTTAACGCCGACCGGAATGTCGAAATCGACCTCGTCATACGTCTCGTAGGGCTGTTTCTTGCGCAGGTCCCATTCGACACCCGACCCTCTCAGCATCGGGCCACTAAAACCCAGCTGCATTGCACGCTCGGGTGTCACGACGCCGATATTCACCGTGCGCTGCTTCCAGATGCGATTGTCGGTCAGCAGCGTCTCATACTCGTCGACGCAGCCAGGAAACTTGTCCGTGAACGCCTGCACGAAGTCGAGGAAGCTGCCCTGGCGAGTTTCGTTGAGCCGGGCGACGTCCTTCTTGCTGCGGAATTTCGTTTCGTGGTGTTTCGGCATTGCCTTCGGCAGGTCCCTGTAGACACCGCCGGGCCTGTAATAGGTCGCGTGCATGCGAGTACCAGAGACGGCCTCGTAGAGGTCCATCAGGTCTTCGCGCTCACGAAAGCAGTACAGGAACATCGTCATGGCGCCGATATCGAGACCATGCGCGCCAAGCCACATCAGGTGATTCAGAATACGGGTGATCTCGTCGAACATGACGCGGATGTACTGGGCACGAATCGGAACATCGATGCCGAGTAATTTCTCGATTGCCAGCACATAGCCGTGTTCGTTACACATCATCGACACGTAGTCGAGCCGGTCCATATAACCGATGCTCTGACTAAACGGCTTGGACTCGGCGAGCTTCTCGGTCGCCCTGTGCAGGAGACCGACATGCGGATCCGCTTTATGAATAACCTCGCCTTCCAGCTCAAGCACGAGTCGCAATACCCCGTGCGCGGCCGGGTGCTGCGGACCGAAATTCATCGTGTAGCTCTGAATCTCAGCCATCGGTCGAATCCTTCAGGTCTGTCGAGTAACGGTTATCATCGCGGATTACTCGCGGCACGAGCGTGCGTGATTCAATGCTGACCGGCTGGTAGGCTACGCGACCCTTCTCGGCGTCATACGTTACCTCGACATTGCCGACCAGCGGAAAGTCCTTGCGGAAAGGATGTCCGATAAATCCGTAATCCGTCAGGATCCGCCGCAGGTCGGGGTGACCGTCGAACAGGATGCCGAACAGGTCGAATGCCTCCCGTTCGAACCAGTCCGCGGAATTCCAGATCCCGACAACGGATTTCAGTATCGGCGGATTGCTGGTTCCGGTATAGACGCGCAATCGCATCCTGACGTTGTTCTGCAGTGACAACAGGTGATAAACCACTGCGAATCGGCGCGGGTCGAATTCATCGGCCTCATCAAGTATGACCGGCTCGCGCTCGACGCCGCGACTGAAGCCCGTATCGGTCGCGCTCTGTGTGCGCCACTCATCACTACCGTAGTTGAGGTAGTCGACACCACAAACATCAATGAGCATTTCAAAACCGAAATCGCCCCGCAATGCGGTCGCAACCTCGATCAGGTCGTCCTTGCCCACGATGTAGGTAAGCTCGTCGCAGATGGAGTCCACGCGCGCCACCTTCTCGCCGAAGCGCTCCTCAATCCCAGCCGCTAATGTCTCGAAACGATCACTCATTGTTATTCGTTATTGTCTGGCTATCGTGCTCGTCCGACGAATCTTGTTCTGCAGTTGAATGAGCCCGTAAATGAGAGCCTCCGCCGTTGGCGGACAACCCGGTACATAGACATCGACGGGGACGATGCGGTCGCAACCTCGCACGACGGCATAGGAATAATGGTAGTAGCCACCGCCATTTGCGCAGGAGCCCATCGACACGACCCAGCGCGGCTCCGGCATCTGGTCATAAACCTTGCGCAGCGCCGGCGCCATCTTGTTCGTCAGGGTCCCGGCTACGATCATGCAGTCCGACTGCCTGGGGCTCGGGCGAAAAATGATGCCGAAACGATCGAGGTCGTAGCGGGCTGCGCCGGCCTGCATCATTTCCACGGCACAGCACGCAAGTCCGAAGGTCATGGGCCACAGCGACCCGGTCCGGGCCCAATTCATGACGGTGTCTACGCTCGTTACGACGAAGCCCTTCTTTTGCAGGCTGTCGCCGGCTGATGCTGCCCCGGCATCGCTATCGGCCGGAGCCTGCGGAGATTCCTGCGCTAATCCCACTCGAGCGCCCCTTTTTTCCACTCATAGATGAAGCCCACAACGAGAATCGCCAGGAAGATGCCCATCGCAGCTATGCCGAATCTGCCGACGGTGTCCAGCGACACGGCCCAGGGGAAAAGAAAAGCGATCTCGAGATCGAAAATAATGAACAGTATGGCGACGAGGTAGTAGCGAACGTCGAATTTCATTCGCGAATCGTCAAACGCTTCGAAACCGCACTCGTAGGGTGATAATTTCTCTTCGTCCTTGCGTCCCCGACCGATGAGAAAACCCAACGCGAGTAGCACGACGCCGAGGCCGGCCGCAACGCCGAGAAAGATAAGGACAGGAATATATTCTTGTAACATCAGTGACCGTGGCTACGACGTGAGCCGGCTTGCCGCAAGAGCGCGCATTGTATCAGCGTGACTGGAGTTGAACACACCCCTTTTGGGCCGCCAAACCGGTCGCTGATACTAGGTTTGGTGCTCTGGGCGAGACTCGAACTCGCACGGCTTGCGCCACTGCCCCCTCAAGACAGCGTGTCTACCAATTCCACCACCAGAGCTGATTTCATGCGGACGGCTTTACTCCGACTGGTCGTCCTCTTCGACAGGCGCATCCTCATCCAGTGAGGGCATATCGCCCAGCGTTTGGCCAACCTCATCGGCCGCCGGTTCTTCCGCCCCCAGATCGGGCAACGGCATTTCCGAGTCGTCGACGGGAACGGCCTCGGATTCCTGTGTCACCACCGGGGCCTCGTCAAGCAGGCTGGTCGGGCCCGTCGTGCGCTGGCTGCTCAGATAGGCTAACGTCAGGCTGCTTATAAAAAACGCCGTTGCAAGCACGGCAGTCGCCCGCGAGAAGAAGCTCGACGAGCCTTGTGCACCGAACACGGTTCCGGACGCGCCTGCGCCAAAACCGGCTCCCGCGTCCGCCCCTTTGCCGCGTTGCAAAAGCACGAGCGCGATAATCAGTATCGCGATAAATGTGTGCCCGATGAGCACGGCCTGTTGAATAGTAGTCATCAGTTCCTCAACCCTGCGCTGCTGCCGCTACAGCAATCGCCAAAAAGTCTGCGGCCTTCAGAGACGCGCCGCCGATCAGCCCGCCATCGATGTCCGGCATGCTGAATAAGCCAGCCGCATTGTCGCCTTTCACGCTGCCGCCGTATAGTATCTGCACACCCTCGGCCACAGCCGCGTCGCGCTCTGCGAGCAGTCCCCGGATGTACTTGTGTACGTCCTGCGCCTGCTCCGGCGTCGCAGTCATACCCGTCCCGATTGCCCACACTGGCTCATAGGCGATCACGGCGGACCCGAATGCGGCGATCCCGTTGGCATCGAGGGCAGCAGTCAGCTGATAGCTGATCACGCTTTCGGTACTGCCCATTTCGCGTTCTTCCAATGTCTCGCCCACACATAATATCGGTGTGAGGCCGGCAGCGAGTGCGGACTTGAACTTTGCAGCCACGTCGAAGCTGGATTCCTGGTACAGGCTGCGCCGTTCCGAGTGACCCACGATTGCGTACTGGCAGCCCACGTCACGCAACATTGCCGGGGCGACTTCGCCCGTGAATGCGCCGCTGTCGTGCTCGGCTACATTTTGTGCCCCAAGCCTGATTCGCGAACCCTCGAATTGCTTTGCCACCGAGGCCAGGTACGGGTACGGCGGACAGACCAGCAACTCCACATTTGAAGCATCCGGCGCCTGGCTCAGGATGCCGGCGACGAGCACGCTGTTGCTTGCCGTGTCACCGTGCATTTTCCAGTTTCCGGCAACCAGGAAATTACGCATTTGAGTTCTTCCGGGGGCTTAAAAGGCGCGCAAGGATACCGAGGCTAACCCCGCAAATCAACGCAAAAAAATCCCTGGCGGCGCCCTGAAAAGCGCCGCAAACGTCAACTGGCGGCCTCTGCCACGACAGCGGCGAGCCTTTCAGCGACGGAAACCACCTGTTTCTCGTCCTGACCCTCGACCATGACACGAATGACCGGCTCGGTGCCCGATGCCCGCAGGACGATTCTGCCGGTATCGGCAAGCTCGCCCTCCGCCGCCGTTACCGCGTCGCGAATCTGCGGAGAATCATCGGGATTCAGGCGTTTGTCCGTCCTCACGTTGAGCATGGTCTGAGGGTACTTCGGCATCCCGGCGATCAGGTCGGACAGCGGTTTTCCGCTTTGCTTCATAATGGCGAGCACCTGCAGCGCGCAAATCAGGCCATCGCCTGTCGTCGTCTGGTCCAGCATGATCATGTGGCCGGACGTTTCCCCACCGATTACGCCGCCGGATTCCTTGAGGGTCTCCAGGACGTAGCGGTCCCCGACGCTTGCCCGGCGGAAATCGATATCCTGCTTCTGAAGCGCCCGCTCCAGGCCGAGATTGCTCATGACGGTCCCGACGACGGGACCACGCAGTCGGCCGTCCTGCTGCCAGGCAGTGGCCAACACATACAGTATCTGGTCGCCATCGACCAGCTGGCCCAACTCATCGACGAGGACGACCCGGTCGCCGTCGCCGTCAAGTGCGACACCGACATTGGCGCCGATCGCAGGTACCGTGCTTTGCAGCAAGCCCGGGTTCGTCGAGCCGCAGCCATCGTTGATGTTGCGACCATTTGGCGAACAGCCAATCGGAATGACTTCTGCATCCAGGTTCGCGAGAATCCGGGGACCGACCTTGTAGCCCGCTCCGTTCGCTCCGTCAAAAACAATTTTCAGACCGTCGAGGTTGACGTCCGCGGGCAACGTCGATGCACAGAAACTCTGGTAACTGGCCGGCGCGGAATCGATCCGCGTGGCCTTGCCGATCGATTTTGAATCGAGCGTGATTGCCGATTTCTCAAGATGAGACTCAATGGCCGCTTCGACCTCGTCCGTGAGCTTGGACCCGGACCCATCGAAGAACTTGATGCCGTTGTCGTAATACGGGTTGTGAGACGCGGAAATGACGACGCCCAGATCGGCATTCAGTTCCTGCGTCAGGTATGCGATACCTGGCGTCGGCAGTGGTCCGATAAGTAACACGTCGGCCCCTGCTGCCGTAAATCCTGCTTCGAGAGCCGACTCGAACATGTAACCGGACAGCCGCGTATCCTTCCCAATCAGCACGGTGCCACCGGCAGGCACAAGCACCTGTGCCGCGGCGCTGGCAAGCCGAATCGCGAAATCCGCCGTCATCGGGTCTTCACCGACCGTACCGCGGATTCCATCTGTACCGAAAAAGTTCTTGCTCATTTGCTTCTGTCCGATTCCATGACCGCCGCGGCAATACGCAGCGCATCAACTGTCTCACCAACGTCGTGAACACGCACGATGGCCGCTCCCCTGGTGACGGCGATGACGGCCGCCGCCACACTGGCCGGCACACGTTCGTCAACGTCCCTGCCGGTCAACTCGCCGAGCGTCGCTTTTCTCGACAATCCGGCAAGTATCGGGCGTCCAAGTGGCTCCAATTGTCGCAGATTCGCCAGCAACTCGATATTGTGCTGCCGCGTCTTGCCGAATCCGAACCCGGGATCAACGATCAGCAACGCTTCGTCGAGCCCCGCTTCCCGGCACGCAGCAATGCGACCCGCCAGGAAGTCCTGTACTTCGGCAACCACATTGTCGTAATTCGGTCGTTCCTGCATGCTCCCCGGTTGCCCCTGCATGTGCATCAGGCAGACCGGCACTCGCAGATCGGCCGCCACCTGCAGCGCACCATCTTCGCGCAGCGCACGGATGTCATTGATCATGCTGGCGCCGGCGGCAATTGCCTCGCGCATGACACCGGGCTTGCTGGTATCGATCGACACCGCTGCGTCAACGTTACCTACAATTCCCTTCAGCACTGGCAACACGCGATCAAGTTCTTCCTGCTCGCCTACGTCGTCAGATCCGGGCCGGGTCGATTCGCCACCGACATCAATAATGGATGCACCCGCAGCTGCCATCGATTCCGCCTGTCGCAACGCGGCATCACGGATAAGGAATTTCCCGCCGTCGGAAAACGAATCGGGAGTAACGTTGAGAATCCCCATGACGGCGGGGACTTCGAGTTCAAGCGAGCCGATGCGAAGCATAAAGGGCCTGTGGGAGCGCGCCCCAGCGCGCGATTTGAGCTCGCATCGCGCCGTCTGGGAGTTTTACAGCTAGTGTTCGGGTGCGGGGCCGCCGATCTTGCCGCTGGCCTCCGACTCGGGCTTCGGCGTATCGTCGGGACTCGTCAAATCCACTGTGTCGTCCCAGTCCTCGGGCGGCTGCGGTTCACGGCCTTCCATGATGTCCTTGATCTGCGTCTCGGCAATTGTTTCGTACTTGACCAACGCCTTCGCCATCGCATGCAGATTGTCGATGTGCTCTTCGAGCAATCGCCTGGCGCGCTTGTAATTGGTATCGATGATGCGTCGCACCTCTTCATCGATCGCGTGCGCCGTATCGTCGGAAACCTGCTTGTGTTGCGTCACACTGCGGCCGAGAAATACTTCGCCGTCATCTTCGCTGTAGGTCAGCGGGCCGAGCCGATCCGACAGGCCCCACTTCGTCACCATGTTACGGGCGAGTTCCGTCGCACGCTCGATGTCGTTCGACGCGCCGGTGGTTACGCCGTCGGCACCGTTGATCATTTCCTCGGCGATACGACCTCCGAAAAGGCTGGAGATCTGACTTTCGATGCCCTGCCGCGAAATGCTGTAGCGATCCTCCTCTGGCAGATACATCGTAACGCCCAGCGCCCGGCCGCGCGGAATAATAGTGACCTTGTAAACCGGGTCGTGTTCGGGCACCAGGAAGCCGACAATCGCGTGGCCGGCCTCGTGATAGGCAGTATTGAGCTTCTCCTTCTCACTCATAACCATCGAGCGCCGCTCGGCACCCATCATGATCTTGTCTTTGGCCTTTTCGAACTCGTCCATACTGACAACTCGCTTGTTCGCACGCGCCGCGAACAACGCGGCTTCGTTCACGAGGTTGGCGAGATCGGCGCCGGAAAATCCGGGCGTGCCGCGAGCGATGACATTGGGTTTGACGTCATCGTCGAGCGGTACTTTGCGCATATGAATCTTGAGTATGAGCTCCCGGCCACGCACGTCCGGCAGCGGCACGACAACTTGACGGTCGAATCGGCCCGGCCGCAGCAATGCGGGGTCAAGAACATCCGGCCGGTTGGTGGCGGCGATGACGATAACGCCCTCGTTGCCCTCGAAACCGTCCATTTCGACGAGCATCTGATTCAGTGTTTGTTCGCGCTCGTCGTGACCACCGCCAAGTCCGGCGCCGCGATGACGCCCGACCGCATCGAGCTCGTCAATGAAGATGATGCATGGCGCCTGCTTCTTGGCCTGGTCGAACATGTCGCGGACGCGTGAGGCGCCGACGCCGACGAACATTTCGACGAAGTCTGATCCGGAGATCGTGAAGAACGGAACCTTGGCCTCGCCCGCTATAGCCCTTGCCAGGAGGGTCTTACCGGTTCCGGGCGCTCCGACCATCAGCACGCCCTTCGGAATCTTGCCACCCAGGCGCTGGAACTTGCTCGGGTCTTTCAGGAACTCGACGATCTCGGCGACCTCGGCCTTGGCCTCGTCCACGCCGGCCACATCGGCGAACGTAATGCCGACCTGGTCCTCACCCAGCAACCGCGCCTTGCTCTTGCCGAAGGACATTGCACCGCGGCCACCGCCGCCACCCTGCATCTGGCGCATGAAGTAGATCCAGACACCGATTAGCAACAGGATCGGAAACGAACTGATGAGTAACTGGCCAATCAGGCTCTGCTGTTTCGGTTCGGCCGCCCTGAAATGCACATTGTTCTTCTCGAGCCGCCCGATCAGCGTGTTGTTGTCGGTCTCCGGGTTGATCGCGTAATACTGGAACGGCTCCCGATTTCCGAAGCGAATACGCTCGCCGTCGAATTCGACGATCGACACCTGACCAGACTCAACCTGCTCCACGAAATCAGAGTAGTCCACCAGCGTTGGCTGCCCGCCGCTGACGCCCGACAGCCCCTGTACGACCGACAGGAGGACCACGATGATGACGATGAATACAAGGATGTTTTTGGTCAGATCATTCACATTCGCATACCGCGCGGGGGGAATCCAAGTACTGGATTTTTAGACAGGTTCTAACGTTTAGACACTACTACAATTGATAGTTTCTCGCTACCAAGTAGACCTCACGGCTACCGGGCCTCGAAGCTTCGGGTTTCATGACACGCACACGGCCAAATCTGCGTCTCGCATTCTCAATAAAGGCGTCCGTGCCTTCGCCCTGAAACAGCTTACAGACGAAATCGCCCCCGGGCCGGAGGGCGCGTTCGCAGAGATCGAGGGCCAATTCTGCCAGGTACATCGATCTTGGCTGATCGACCGATTTGTTGCCGCTGATATTGGGCGCCATATCGCTCAATACAAGGTCCGCACGGCCCTCACCCAGTTCCGACTCGACTCTGCCGAGTATGTCGTCCTCGCGAAAATCGCCCTGGATGAATTCGACGGACGGCAGCGTGTCCATCGGTAACAGGTCGAGGGCGACGATCCGCACTCGAGCGCCGAGTTTTTCTGTGACGTACTGGCTCCAGCTGCCCGGCGACGAGCCGAGATCAACACACACCATACCGGGCCGCAGCAACTTCTCCTTGCGGTCAATCTGCTCGAGTTTGTAGACGGCGCGTGATCGCCAGCCCTCGCTACGCGCCCGGGCAACGTAGGGGTCGCGCTCCTGGCGCTCGCGCCAGCTTCCTGCACTGCGACGAGGTTTACTCAACTCTCCACTCCGATCGTTCTCCGGCGCATGACTCGCTGTTACACTCCCCGCCCATGACGCTAAGTGAACCACAAAAAAAGTACTTGCGTGGCCTGGGCCACGCCCTTAAACCGATCGTAATGGTGGGCGACTCCGGTCTTTCCGACGCGGTCATTGCCGAGCTGAACGTCTGCCTCGATCATCACGAACTCGTCAAAGTCCGGGTCAAGGTTGGTGACAGGCAAGGTCGCGACGACATCATCGCGAAACTCTGCTCTGACGGTAGCGCAGCACTCGTGCAGCGTACCGGCAATATGGCTTTGCTGTATCGCGAGAATCCGGAGAAGAAGAAGATCAGCCTGCCCCGCTAGCGACAACCCCTACGCTAGCGTTAAACCACTACGTTAGCGTTAAACCACTACGTTAGCGTTAAACCCCATGCTAGATGTACTTGACCTCGATGACCTCGAACTGTTTTTCACCGTCCGGCGCCGAGAACGAGATGACGTCGCCCTCGTTCTGGCCGATGAGCGCCCGTGCAATCGGCGACGTGTACGAGATAAGCCCGGCGCCGATGTCGGCTTCGTCTTCGCCAACGATCCTGTAGATAATTTCCTTGCCAGTGCCTTCGTCGAACAGCTCGACGGTCGAGCCGAAGATTATCTTGCCGCGAGCATCCACTGCCGTGACATCGATTACCTGCAGGTGCGACAGCTTCCCTTCGATATCCTTGATCCTCGCTTCTATGAAGCCCTGCTGTTCCTTCGCTGCGTGATACTCGGCGTTCTCCTTGAGATCGCCGTGCGCGCGCGCCTCGGCAATCGCATTAATCACGTTGGGCCGATCGACGGACTTCAGCTGCTTCAGTTCTACCTGCAGCAATTCGTGCCCTTTCACTGTCACAGGCACTTTGTTCATGCCACTACCTCGTTGT
>Ga0255052_10001372_pt1 | contig 18331 bp, 14 predicted proteins | sample JV7_2_21_MG_FD_188632 | JGI IMG/M metagenome (GOLD analysis project Ga0255052, IMG submission 188632) | Seawater microbial communities from Jervis Inlet, British Columbia, Canada - JV7_2_21 | ecosystem: Environmental > Aquatic > Marine > Inlet | place: Canada: British Columbia | collected... | reverse complement strand
CTTCATCAGCAGCGGCGGCAGCACCATCATCGGCAGCGGCCTCATCGCCATCGTCAGCAACACCGGCGGCTTCATCGGCAGCGGCGGCAGCGGCCTCATCGCCATCGTCAGCAACACCGGCGGCTTCATCGGCAGCGGCCTCTTCCGCAGCGGACGGGACCTCTTCGAGCTCTTCCGTGCGGCGGTCGACCAGCTGCTGCAGCACGGTGGCTGCGCTGCGCGGAAGCGCGGCGAGCACGCTCGCGGCGCTGGTGAGGGGGGCCTGGAGCACCCCGGCCACGATGGCGAGCAACCGATCTCGCGGCGGGATGTCGGCGAGCTGAGAGATGCGCTCCGGGGTGAGGAACTCGCGACCCAGAAGGCCGCCCTTGATGGCGAAGACTCCATGATCTTTGGCGAAGTCGCGCAACACCTTGGCCACCGCGGCGGGATCGCCCTCGGCATAGGCCATGCCGGTCGGACCAACGAAGAGTCCATCGAGCTCCTCGAGCTCCAACTCATCGGCGGCTCGCCTCGCCAGGGTCATCTTCATGACCTTGAACTCGGCATCGTTGGCGCGCAGCTCGCGTCGCAGCGCCTGCTGTTCTTTGACCGAGAGCCCGGCGTACTCGGCGAGGAACACGGCCTGTGAACCCTCGAGCCGCTTCTTGATGTCGGCGACGGCCGAGACCTTCTCCGGTCGGGGCATGCGTCGTCCTCCTTGGGCTTGCTGGGGACACACCTCTGCCCTGCGGGACCCGAACAACGAAACGGCTCCCAGCACGAGACATGGTGGGAGCCCTCAGAGAGGACGACCTGCGTCGGTGCCACCAGAGCGGCTTTCCTACCGACGGTCTCGGGTCGAGGTATGTGTGTGCCGTGGAGGCTACCCGCCAGGCGGTTGTAGCACCACAGGACCCTCCGGTCTCCGGGGTGCCCTCGCCATTCTTCTTTGCTACACCAGTTTCCTTTGCATGGCACAGACGGCGTCTGCCATACTCGGACGTACATAGCGGGGGGCCCCTGTGCTGGTGGCAGGGAACGATCCACCACCGTTCCGAGAGCGGTATTTCTGGACGCCCCGGACCACACATGGCCAGCCCCTACCCTGGCCGTACGGGGCGGAACGAGTAGATGGCTTCCTGGCCCGCCGTCTGCCCGGATCCTCAAGGGATTCCGTTCTCCCAGAGCAGACGGCCCCCCGTTGTTGAGAATGCCCGGCCACCAGGCCGGGCATTCGCAATGGCCGGCACGAGGAACGCTACCGGTGCTCTTTGACGAGGTCTTCGAGTTCGCCGGTGTCGATGTGGACACCGGGGCCCATCGTCGACGATGCGGCGACCTTCTTCAGGTAGCGACCCTTGGACCCAGACGGCTTCGCCCGGATGATCTCGCCGGCTGCGGCTGCCAGATTGTCGGCGAGCTGGTCCGCGGCGAACGACACACGGCCGATCGGGAGATGCACGTTTCCGTACCGATCGTTGCGGTACTCCACGCGACCTGCTTTGAAGGCTGCGACCGTCCTGGCGATGTCCTGGGTGACGGTGCCCGACTTCGGGTTGGGCTTGAGCCCGCGCGGCCCGAGGACGGGACCCAGTTTGCCGACGACCGACATCATGTCCGGGGTGGCAATGGCAACGTCGAAGTCGAGATCGCCGCCGCCCGAGATCTGCTCGGCGAGATCGGCGCCTCCCACAAGATCGGCTCCTGCTTCTTCGGCTTCTTTGGCCTTGTCCGACTCCGCGAACACGGCAACCCGCACGTCCTTGCCGGTGCCGTGGGGAAGGCTCACCGTGCCGCGGACGATCTGATCAGCCTGCTTCGGGTCGATGCCGAGCTGGAACGCAACGTCCACGGACTCATCGAACTTGGCGAAGGCCATCGTCCTGACGAACTCGATCGCGTCCGCCGGTGCGTAGCTGATGTTCTTGTCGAACCGACGCTCCGCATCAGCCTGCTGTTTGGACTTCTTCACTGGATCACCTCCGTGGTACAGACGAGGCTGCTGCCTCTCCCACCTCTCTCGCTCCACCGGTATCCGGTCGTTCGTCAGCCGGCGACTTCGATTCCCATGGACCGGGCAGTGCCCTCCACGATCTTCATCGCCGCATCGACGTCGTTGGCGTTGAGGTCGGTCATCTTGATCTCGGCGATCTCACGAACCTGGCCCCGGGTCACGGTGCCGACCTTCTCTTTGTGGGGCTCGCCGGAGCCTTTCTCGACGCGGGCAGCTTGGCGCAACAGCACCGCAGCCGGGGGCGTCTTCGTGATGAAGGTGAAGGAGCGGTCCTCGTAGATCGAGATCTCGACCGGGACGATCGTGCCCGACTGGCTGGCCGTGGCGGCGTTGTAGGCCTGCACGAAGTCCATGATGTTCACGCCGTGCTGACCGAGCGCAGGCCCGACCGGCGGCGCCGGGCTCGCCTGTCCTGCAGGAATCTGCAGCTTGAGCACGGTCATCAGTTTCTTTCGACCCATGTGATCCTCTTACGACTCGGCGTTCTCGTGAGCTGAGGGTTCAGTACTTCACGATCTGATCGAAGTTGAGCTCCACAGGCGTCTCCCGACCGAAGATGTCGACGAGGACGCGCACTTTGGACCGGTCGACGTTGATGTCTTCGATGACGCCGTTGAAATCGGCGAAAGGACCCTCGACGACCCGGATGGTCTCGCCAACCTCCCAGGCCGGCTTGAACGTGGGCTTGTCCTTCTTCTGTTCGTCACCTTTGGCCACTCCAAGAATGCCCTCCACCTCGCGCCGCGACAGCGGCGTGGGCTTCGTCCCCGATCCGACGAACCCGGTGACGCCGGGTGTGTTCCGCACCGCGTACCACGTGTCATCGTCCATGTACATGCGCACGAGGATGTACCCGGGGAACTTCTTGCGTTCAACGGTCTGCTTCTTGCCGCCCTTGTACTCGACGACCTGCTCCATGGGGATCGCTACATCGAAGATGCGATCCTCGAGATGCATCGACTTGAGGCGGGTCTGCAGGTTGGCCTTGACCTTGTTCTCGTACCCGCTGTAGGAGTGCACGACGAACCAACTACCCGGCAGATCGTAGGGGCTCAGCGGGACCTCGGGCTCGAGTTCGACTGCGGGTGCTTCGTCTTCGGCTGCGGCGTCTGCTGCGGCGTCTGCTGCTGCATCATCAGCCCGGTCATCATCAGCCGGGGCCGCGGTTTCGCCATCATCCGGCGCCGCCGGCGTTGCGGTCGGCGGCGGCGAGGACACATCGCTCGCGGCGTCTGGATCGACGACGGCGTCGGGCTCTTGAGGCGCGACCGGCGCCTCAGAGGTTTCTTCGATGGTGTCTGCCATCAGCCGGCTCGCTCCAGGATCTTGATGAATCCGGCCTTGAAGACCCAATCCATCCCAAAGATGACCAGGGTGAGAACCGTGGTGGTGGCAAGCACCACGACGGTGTACGTCGTGAGTTCCTGGTGAGACGGCCACGCCACCTTCTTCAGCTCCTGACGAACCTCGCGGACGAACTGGCGGAACCCAGTGCGTTCCTTCTTCTGGGGGCGCGCGCCTTCCTTGCGCTTCTTCTTGGCGCGTTCCTCTTCTTTCGCCTGCAGCCGGCGCATCTCGCGGTTCATCGTGCAATCCCTCCTGAGCAGGGGTGGCGGGACTCGAACCCACAACTTCCGGTTTTGGAGACCGGCGCTCTGCCACTTGGAGCTACACCCCTCCGGCCGAACGGGGCCCGGCGAGGGGAGTGTATCCGTACCCCTGTTCAAATCACGAAGTACAGCGTACCGGTTCCTCGTGCGATTCACGCCGCCCGAACGCGCCGCCATCCGACGAGAACGAAGGCACCTGCCGCCACCACCACGGCTCCCGCAGCGGCGGCCACGGCGGTCTTGACCACCGCGGGGGAGGACCGTCGATCGACGGACTCGTCGAGACGAGCGACCACAGACCCGACGAGGTCATCGGGTGCACGAACCGACTCGAGCGGCAGAGAGCCGAGTGCTCGCAGCAGGGACCGATAGCGCGCCTGTTCCGCTTGGCAGCGCAGGCACGAGGACGCATGGCTCGCGAGCACGCCGGCCACTTCGTCGGTCGAGGGCAGGCGGGCAGCCACCGCGGTGCAGACGACGCTCATCTGCCCTCCCCCAGATCCCACAGGAGATCGCGCAGCGCCCTCCTGCCGCGGTGCAAGCGGACCTTGGTGGCCGTCACCGAGATACCGAGGTGCTCCGCAATGTCTGCGTGCGGCCAGTCGTACACGTCCTTGAGCACAACGACCGCCCGCACCCCGTCGCTCAGCGATCCCAACGCTGCCTCCAGGTCGGAACGCACAGCCGCGCTCTCTCCGGCTCGCTCCGGCGTCAACCCATCGGCCTCCGGCTCGTGGTGCAGGTCCTGGAGGGGTTCGGCGCGCCTCCTGCGGCGGCGCGCGGCGTGGGTGAATGCCGTGTTCACGGTGATGCGGTGCATCCACGTGGAGAACCGAGCGTCTGCCCGGAACCCTGGCATGGCACGCCAGGCGCGGACGAACGCTTCCTGGGCGACATCAGCCGCCAGCTCCCGCTCGGAAACGATACGCAGCGCCAACGTGAACACCTCGTGCTGATGGGCGCGAACGAGTTCCGCAAAGGACTCGCGATCACCGTTGCGGGCGTCCGCGACCAGATCGTCTTCTTCCCTCGGTCTGACCTCGTACGACGCCACGGCGTTACCCCGCAGTCCTGACGGCGGCGGCACCGGTGACCAGGGTCTCGTCGCCACGGGCGACGGTCACAGCAACAGAAGCATGTCGAGCGTCTGCGGCGACATCGCCAACGACGCAGGACACGATCGCCTGCTCTGCGGGGCGCAACGGGTTGCGGAAGCGCAGCTTGATCGTCTCCAGCGGATCGGCGTCAGCGCCGATCGACACGACCTGCTGGATCGCCCAAGCCATCATCAAGAGGCCGTGCACGATCACCCCAGGAGCACCTCCTGCGCGCGCCGCCTCGTGGTCCCAGTGGATCGGGTTGTGGTCGGCAGTAGCGGCGCCGTACTGGATGAGATCCGCTCGACTGGCCGACTTCGCGAGCGGCGGCATCTCGCCGACCTCGAGTGCGTGTCGGGGTGCCACAACGTTCTCGGCACGGGCGGTCGCAGGAGGCTCCCCAGGGTCTGGACCCGGATCACCGGAGGACGCTGCCGACATCAAGAACGTCGACCGCGATTCGACGACAACATCGGCGCCGCGGACCGCGGTCGCCTCGAAGGTGACGAAGTGCGCCCTCGCTCGCTGCCTGACCCTGGTCACCTCGCCGGTCACCGACAGCTGCATCCCAACCGGAAGTGCTGTGTGGTAGGTGAACGCCTGGTCGAGGTGGAGCAGGGTTCTGGTGTGGTCTGCGATGCGCTCGTCCCAGAGGAATCCGCCGGCGACGGCGAAGAGCAGGACCGCGGCGAATCCCGGCGGAGCCGCGGCCGACCACCGTGCGGGATCGTCGTGGGTGGCAGCAACGTAGGCAGCGACGTGAGCCGGCGTGAGGTCGACGTCCACGGGACCGAATCGCGCGCCTTCGAGATCGGCTGGCGTCATGGCGCTGAGCGTACGCCGCGACCTGCTCCGGCCACAACGATCCGCCAGACCGTGGTGCTCAGCGTGTTTCCTTGTGCGCCGTGTGCGTTCGGCACCAGCGGCAGTACTTGCGAAGCTCGAGGCGCTCGCGGGTGTTCGTCTTGTTCTTGGTCGTCACGTAGTTTCGCCGCTTGCACTGCTCGCAGGCGAGATTGACGGGAGGTCGCTTGTCCGAAGCCATGGGTCCTGTCCTGTCTTGGTTCGTACGTCTTGTCTGTTGGATCTAGCTGAGGATCTTGACCACACGGCCCGCACCCACCGTGCGGCCCCCCTCACGAATCGCGAACCGTTGCCCCTCATCCATCGCGATCGTCGAAATCAACTCCACCGTCATCTCCGTGTTATCCCCAGGCATCACCATCTCCGTCCCCTCAGGCAACCGCACCGCCCCCGTCACATCCGTCGTCCGGAAATAGAACTGCGGCCGATACCCATCAAAGAACGGGTTATGACGCCCCCCCTCCTCCTTCGTCAACACATACACCTGCGCCACGAACTCAGTATGCGGAGTAATCGAACCCGGAGCAGCCACCACCTGACCCCGCTCCACATCATCCTTCCCCACCCCACGCAACAACAACCCAACATTGTCCCCAGCCACCGCAGAATCCAACAACTTGCGGAACATCTCCACACCCGTCACCGTCGTCTTCTGCGTCTCCCGAATCCCAACAATCTCAACCTCAGTCCCCACATCAAGAGTCCCCTGCTCCACACGCCCCGTCACCACCGTGCCCCGACCCGTAATCGAAAACACATCCTCAATCGGCATCTGGAACGGCTTCTCCGTATCCCGCTGCGGCTCAGCGACATACCCATCAACCGCCTCCATCAACTCCCGAACCTGACCAGCAGCCTCAACATCCCCATCCAACGCCAACAACGCCGACCCCCGCACCACCGGAACATCATCCCCAGGAAACTCATACTCCGACAACAACTCACGAACCTCGAGCTCCACCAAATCCAAAAGCTCGTCATCGTCAACCAGGTCAACCTTGTTCAAAAACACCACAATCGTCGGCACCCCCACCTGACGCGCCAACAACACATGCTCCCGCGTCTGCGGCATCGGACCATCAGCCGCCGACACCACCAACACCGCACCATCCACCTGCGCCGCACCCGTAATCATGTTCTTCACATAATCCGCATGCCCCGGCATATCCACATGCGCATAGTGACGATTCACCGTCTCATACTCCACATGCGCAATCGCAATCGTGATCCCCCGCTCCCGCTCCTCAGGAGCCTTATCAATATCATCAAACGCCGTAAACGACGTCGACCCCACCGCATCCTCAGAAAGCACCCGCGTAATCGCAGCCGTCAACGTCGTCTTCCCATGATCAATATGACCCATGGTCCCAACGTTCACATGCGGCTTCGTCCGCTCGAACTTCGCTTTCGCCATGACGTCGCTCTCCTTCTATTCGCCTCGAACCTTGGCCACGATCTCTTGCGCAACCGAGGCCGGCACTTCCTGATACGAGTGGAATTGCATCGTGTAGTTGGCCCGGCCCTGGGTTCGTGACCGCAGGTCCGTGGCATATCCGAACATCTCAGCGAGGGGCACGAGCGCCGTGATGACGCGGCCCTGACCCCGCTGGTCCATGGACTCGACCTTGCCCCTCCGTGAGGACAGGTCGCCGATCACGTCCCCCATGTAGTCCTCGGGGGTGACGACCTCGAGCTCCATCACGGGCTCGAGGATCTTGATCCCCGCCGCCTTGGCCGCGTCCTGCAGCGCTATTGAGCCGGCGATCTTGAAGGCCATCTCGTTGGAGTCGACCGAGTGGGACGAACCATCGGTCAGCGTCACCTGCAGGTCGACGAGGGGGTAGCCGGCGAGGATGCCGGAGTCGAGGGCCTCGCGGACGCCCTTCTCCACCGCTGGGATGTACTCGCGAGGGACGTTGCCGCCCTTCACCTTGTCCTCGAACACGAACCCCGATCCGGGTTCCAACGGCTCGAGGTCGACGACGACGTGGCCGTACATGCCAGAGCCGCCGGTCTGCCGCTTGAACTTCGCGTCGATCTTGTGCACGGCCTTCTTCGGCGTCTCCCGGTAGGCGACCTGTGGCCTGCCGACGTTCGCCTCGACACGGAACTCGCGAAAGAGACGATCGACGATCACTTCGAGGTGGAGTTCGCCCATCCCGGCGATGATCGTCTGACCCGTGTCCTCGTCGGTATGAACCGTGAAGGTGGGGTCCTCCTCGGTCAGCTTGCCGAGCGCCTCCCCGAGCTTGTCCTGGTCCGACTTGGTCTTGGGCTCGATCGCGACCGAGATGACCGGGTCGGGGAATGTCATGGACTCGAGCTGGATGGGAGCTCCAGGCGTCGCCAGGGTGTCGCCGGTCCTGGTGTGCTTCAGGCCGACGGCAGCGACGATGTCGCCCGTGCGGATCTCGTCGATGTCTTCCTGCTTCGCCGCGTGCATGCGCAACAGGCGTCCGAGACGCTCCTTCTTGCCATCGGTCGTGTTGACGACGGCGTCGCCCTTGTCGGCGGTCCCCGAGTAGACCCGGAAGTAGGTGAGTTTGCCCACGTACGGATCGGTCATGATCTTGAAGGCGAGGGCGGTGAACGGCTCTTCGTCGTGTGGCGTGCGCCGCTCGACCCGTTCGTCGTGGCCCGGACGGAATCCGGTGATGGGAGGGAGATCCGTTGGTGCCGGCAGGTACTCCACGATCGCGTCGAGCAGCGGCTGGACACCCTTGTTCTTGAAGGCGGTGCCTGCCAGGACCGGCACGAAGTCGCGGTTGATGGTTCCCTTGCGAATGACGCTGCGGATCTCGTCCGGCTCCAGGTCGTGATCCTCGAGGTACTTCTCGAGCAGCTCTTCATCCTCGGCGGCAACGACATCGAGCATCTTCTCGTGCCACTCGTCTGCAGCCGCGCGCAGCTCGTCGGGGATCTCGACGACCTTGGGCTCGACGCCCTCGCCGTCTTCCCAGACGATCGCCTTCATGTCGACCAGGTCGATGACACCGGCGAAGTCGCTTTCGGCGCCGATCGGGATCTGGATCGCGACGGGGTTGCCCCCGAGACGGTCGACGATGGAATCGACCGAGGCGAAGAAATCGGCGCCCACCCGGTCCATCTTGTTGATGAAGCAGATCCGGGGAACGCCGTACTTGTCCGCCTGGCGCCACACGGTCTCGGATTGCGGTTCTACGCCAGACACGGCGTCGAACACGGCAACGGCACCGTCGAGCACACGCAGCGACCGCTCGACCTCGACGGTGAAGTCGACGTGGCCAGGCGTGTCGATGATGTTGATCGTGTGGTTCCGCCAGCTGCAGGTCGTCGCCGCAGACGTGATGGTGATTCCGCGCTCCTGCTCCTGCTCCATCCAGTCCATCACGGCCGCGCCCTCATGGACCTCACCCATCTTGTAGGTGCGTCCGGTGTAGAAGAGGATCCGCTCGGTCGTGGTCGTCTTGCCCGCGTCGATGTGGGCCATGATTCCGATGTTTCGGATCGACTCGAGTGGGATGGTGCGTGCCATGGTGTGGTGATCTTCCGGCTGGCTACCAGCGGTAGTGGGCGAAAGCCTTGTTGGACTCCGCCATCTTGTGGACGTCCTCGCGCCGCTTCACTGCGGCACCCTGGCGACGGGAAGCATCGAGGATCTCATTGGCGAGGCGCTGGGCCATCGTCGGCTCCTTGCGCTTCCTGGCGAACTCGACGAGCCAGCGCACGGCCAGCGTTTGGGCGCGACGCGGTCGAACCTCGACTGGGACCTGGTAACTGGAACCGCCGACGCGGCGTGACCGCACCTCGAGCGTAGGCCGGATGTTGTCGATCCCCCGCTTCAACGTCTGCAGCGGATCGCCGCCCTCACGCTTTTCGACGATGTCCATCGCCCCGTACACGATCCGGCGGGCGGCCCCCTTCTTGCCCTTCAACAACACCTTGTTGATGACCTGGGCGACGAGGACGCTCTTGTAGACCGGGTCGGGTTCGATCGTGCGAATATCTGCTGGAGCTCTACGCATGCGGAATCCTCAAGCCTTCTTGGTGCCGTAGCGGGAACGCGCCTGTCTGCGACCGTCGACTCCGGCAGCGTCGAGCGCTCCGCGGATCACCTTGTACCGAACACCGGGAAGGTCCTTCACCCGGCCGCCGCGGACGAGGACGATCGAATGCTCCTGGAGGTTGTGGCCCTCTCCTGGGATGTAGGCGGTGACCTCCATTCCAGACGTGAGCCGTATGCGGGCCACCTTGCGCAGCGCCGAGTTCGGCTTCTTGGGCGTCACCGTATACACGCGGGTGCACACACCCCGGCGCTGCGGGGCTCCGGCGAGACCGACGGTCTTCGACTTCTTCGGCTTCGGTTTACGGCCCTGGCGGACCAGCTGCTGTACGGTTGGCAAAGCGCTCCCGTTTCTGTTGTCTCGGCGCACCGTGAACCCGATGGGGTCCTCGGTTCTGACGAACGAAAATCGGCGCTGACCACGCTGCGTGGCCTTCGCCGATCCCTTGTCGTGGGCCGCTCCTCGCACAACAGCACTTGCGCGCTTCCGGGTACGAGGGTGCCCGGCGGGAAATCCGGGCCGGAGTATAGGCCACCGGTGCCGAAAGCGCACACTGGAGCGCTGCTCAGATGGGGAACACCGGCGGTTCGTCTCGGGGATCGCTTGCGCCCCCAAACTCGGGGGGTTGCGCATCGATCGGCGAGTCCACGTCCGGGTGATCGGCCGGAGCCACCGCAGGTCCGGACGGCGACGAGCGCTCCGCGGGGAGGGTGGGCGCCGCCTCGGAACGCAGGCCCATGGCCACGATGAGGGCCACCCAGAGCCCCAGAACCGGCTCGTTGAGTTGGATCCAGGCAAACGCCACCGCAGCGATGCCAATCACGACGCTGAGCACCTTTGCAGCCCGCAGTGCCCGGTGTTCGCCCAGTACGAGCGCCAGCGCGCTCTGCGCCATGTGCCCCCCGTCGAGGGGAAGTACCGGCAGCCAATTGAAGATGCCCCATACCAGCGCCGCCAGCACGAATGACTGGATGAGCACCTCAGAGAACCGGCCGACCGAGTCGAACGCCCCCTGTCTTCCCAAGAGAAGGACGGAACCGCCCAGGGCGATGCCGACGGCCGACCCTGAGGCCGCGATGAGGAATCGCCTGCCGGCACCGATCGGCTGCTCGCCCGGAGCCCACGTCGTGTAGCCGCCGAGCGCAAACAGGGTGACCGCCACAGTCGTAGCTCGGAACGAGCGCGCGGTGATCGCATGCCCCAGCTCGTGAAAGAGTACGGCCAAGCCGACTCCCAGGGTCCATGCCACGATCTCGGTGCCCCGATACACCTGGAGCCCGAACAGGGCGATCAGCAGGAAGGACAGGTGGATTCCGACCGGGATGCCGAAGAGCCGGAAGCGGATCATGCCTCCAGGGTATTGCGGTCTGGGCTCTGCTCCGACCGCAAGAGAACGCAGGCCGAGACTGCTCAGCGTCGGGCGGGGCCCTTCGTGACTGACCGTCGGTCGTTCCGACGTTCGCCGGCGGGGCGGGGAGGCGGGGGGGCCACCTTCTGGCAGGCGGGACACAGGTCGGCAAGAACCGCCAAGGAACGACCACAGTGTCGGCACATGGCGAATCCGCGCATAGTGAGGTATCGGTCGGTGGGGGGAGAGACGTGAGAGGTACGAAGTGAGGGCCCGGAACTCGGAGTCAGGATGCTCGCGCCGAGCGTCGGCGAGCGATCTGAACGCTGCCAGCAAGGGCCCAGCGATCAGCGAGGCAGCGAGGCAGCGAGGCAGCGAGGCAGATGTCAGCGCACGACGGCGCTGCGCGTGGTGCGCACCGCCGCGGTGCGGTGACACGGCACACACCGGCCGTGCACCCTGGCCAGACCCCGACCGCACTGGGAACACATCGCAAAGGCTCTCATCGTCGGCCTCCTTCGCTCCACCATGGCATCACGGGATTAGCGATGTGGCATCACGTGCTTAGCGATGGGTTGGGAGGGCCCGAACCCAGGGTCTGACTTCTGCCAGCGAGCCCAGCGAGCGATCCGGGTTCTGGGCGCCACCCGGCGCCCAGAATCACTCTTCTTCTTCGGCCGTCTCCGAGGCACCCAGAGAGGCGAGCCACTCTGCCGGATCTGCCGGAAGGGCTGCGCCGTCGCTTTCCCCCGGCGCAACATCACCGAAGAGACCGAGCGCCGACACGACGGTGGCATCCGGGAGCATCGGCTCCACGCTCTGGTAGGGATCGGATCCGGTGCCTGCCGGGATGAGCTTGCCAATGATGACGTTCTCCTTGAGGCCGCGCATGAAGTCGGACTTCGATTGCAATGCCGCCTCGGTGAGCACCCGTGTCGTCTCTTGGAACGACGCTGCGGAGAGCCACGACTCCGTCGCCAGCGACGCCTTGGTGATCCCCATCAACTCCGGCCTGCCCTCTGCGGGCCGCTTCCCGTCTTCGACCAGGATCCGGTTCGTCTCCCGGAACTCCTGCGTGTCGATGAGCTCTGCAGGCAGGTAGTGGGACTCTCCTGGGTTCACCACGCGCACCCGGCGCAGCATCTGACGCACGATCAGCTCGATGTGCTTGTCATGAATGTCGACGCCCTGGGAGCGGTAGACCTCCTGCACCTGGCCCACCAGGTATCGCTGGCACGCCCGTACGCCCTGGATCTCCAGGACCTCCTTGGGATCCAGGGGGCCCTCGGTCAGCTGCATCCCCGGCTCGATGACGTCTCCCTCGGAGACCCGGGGCCGGGCACGACGGCCGAGCTGGTACCGAGCAACCTCTTCGTCACCATCCACGATGACGATGTAGCGCGCGCTCGACTCCTCATCGTCTTCGAACGTGACAACCCCTCCGGCCTCAGCCAGGATGGCGACACCCTTCGGAGTCCTCGCCTCGAACAACTCCTGGACGCGGGGCAGCCCGTGGGTGATGTCCTCACCGGCGACCCCGCCCGTGTGAAAGGTCCGCATCGTGAGCTGGGTTCCCGGCTCGCCGATCGACTGCGCAGCCATGATGCCGACGGCCGAGCCCGGCTCCACGACGGCACCCGTTGCCAGGTCGATGCCGTACGACGCCTGGCTGATGCCGAAGCGGGATTCGTCTGTCAGTGGAGAGCGCACCCGGATCGCGGCGACCTCTTCGAGCTGCTCGAACCCGATCAGCGCCTCGCGGTCGATGATCTCCCCGGCACGCAGCTTGCGACCGTCCGGCAGCTCGGCCAGCGAGCGACCGATCTTGACGTCCTCAGCGAGCACCCTGCCGAAGATCCGGCTCCTGAGATGGCGCAGCCATGCTCCGTCGGAGTCGCGTAGCTCGACGACGATTCCCGGATCGTTCGTGTCCTCCGTGTGGATGATGACCTCCTGGGCCACGTCCACGAGACGCCGGGTCAAGTACCCGGAGTCGGCCGTGCGCAGGGCAGTGTCTGCGAGGCCCTTGCGAGCACCGTGGGTCGAGATGAAGTACTCGAGCACTGACAGGCCTTCCCGGAAATTGGACTTGATCGGCTGCGGGATGATGTCGCCCTTCGGGTTGGCCACCAGGCCACGCATACCGGCGATCTGGCGAAGCTGCATCATGTTCCCGCGGGCACCGGACCGCACCATCATGTCCATCGGGTTGAAGGCGTCGGCCTGCAAGGTGTCAGACATGGCGTCCTTCACCTTGTCTGTGGCCTCCGTCCAGATCTCGATGAGCTCCTGACGGCGCTCGTCGTCCGTGATCACACCCTTTTGGTAGAGGCTCTCGACCTTGGCGGCCCGATCCTCGAACTGCTTCAGGATCTCTTCCTTCTGCGGCGGCGTCTTCACATCCTCCAGGCCGATGGTCAACCCGGCCTTCGTGGCGAAACGGAAGCCGAGGGACTTGATCGAGTCGAGCGTTCTGGCGACATCTGGCTTGTCATACCGGTGGATGATCTCTTCGATCAGCGTCTTGACATCCGACTTGTACACGGGGGCGTCCACGTACGGGAACCCGTCCGGGAACGCTTCGTTGAACAGCGCCCGCCCGAACGTGGTCTCCGTGAGCCCGTTGGGATCCACAGGGTCGTCGTAGATGAGGTCCCCGAGCGAGGGCTTCAGATCGGCATGCATCTCGTCGGCACCGGCCAGCCGGCCCACTCGCAGCTTGATCGGAGCATGCAGAGCGAGCTCGCCAAGCTCATAGGCCATGCGGGCCTCGTCGATCGTGACGAACGCACGCCCGGCACCGACCGCTTCCCCTGCGGCATCCGCCGTCAGGTAGTACACCCCGATGACCATGTCCTGGGACGGCGTGACGACGGGCCGCCCGGACGCAGGCGACAGCACGTTGTTGGAGCTGAGCATCAGCAGCCTGGCCTCGGCCTGGGCTTCGGAAGAAAGTGGCAGGTGCACGGCCATTTGGTCACCATCGAAGTCCGCGTTGAAGGCTTCGCAGACCAGCGGGTGAATCTGGATCGCCTTGCCCTCGACGAGCACCGGCTCGAACGCCTGGATCCCCAGGCGGTGCAGGGTCGGTGCCCGGTTGAGGAGCACCGGGTGCTCCTGGATCACGTCGGAGAGCACGTCCCACACCTGGGGACGGCGTCGCTCGACCATTCGCTTCGCCGCCTTGATGTTCTGCGCGACATCCTGATCGACCAGGCGCTTCATCACGAACGGCTTGAACAGCTCGAGAGCCATGATCTTGGGGAGTCCGCATTGATGCAGCTGCAGCTGCGGCCCGACGACGATCACCGAACGGCCCGAGTAGTCGACTCGCTTGCCAAGGAGGTTCTGGCGGAACCGTCCCTGCTTGCCCTTCAACATGTCGGACAGCGACTTCAGCGGACGGTTGCCAGGGCCCGTCACCGCACGGCCGCGCCGACCGTTGTCGAACAGCGCATCGACGGCTTCTTGGAGCATCCGCTTCTCGTTGTTCACGATGATTTCGGGGGCACCGAGGTCCATGAGGCGCTTCAGCCGGTTGTTCCGGTTGATCACCCTGCGGTACAGGTCGTTCAGGTCGGAGGTGGCGAACCGGCCGCCGTCGAGTTGCACCATCGGCCGTAGGTCGGGTGGAATCACCGGGATTGCCTCGAGGATCATGTCGCGCGGGTCGTTCTTGCCCTCGGCGAAGGGCTTGATGACCTTCAGCCGCTTCATCGCGCGCTGCCGGCGCTGCTGGGAGTTGGCCTCGAGGTCCCCCTCGAGCGACACCGTCTCCTCACTGAGATCCTGGCGGGCGATGAGGTCCTTGACGAATTCGGCGCCCATACCGCCGACGTAGTAATCGCCGTAACGATCGACCACCTCGCGCCAGAGCTGCTCCGATTCGACGAGATCCTTCGGCTTCATGCTCTTGAACGTGTCGAAGGCGTCCTGGAGGAGCTCCTCCTCCACCTGGGAACGCTCCTCGCGGTCCTTGATTTCCCGATCGACTTCGCGCTTCCTGGCGTTGATCTCCTGGCTCTTGGCTCCGGCGTCCTCCATCTGCTGGAGTTCCTGCTCGAGCCGCTCCAGTCGGGCGGTGCGCCACTCGTCGAGTTCTTCGGCAATCAGTTCGAGCTCATGGCGCGTGGCCTCTTCGAGCTCGACGAGGTCCTGCTGGCGGCGCTCGTCATCGACGTGGGTGATGAGGTAAGCCGCAAAGTAGATGACCTTCTCGAGGTTCTTGGGCGACATGTCGAGCAAGTAACCCAGTCGGCTCGGGACACCCTTGAAGAACCAGATGTGCGTGACGGGGGCAGCCAGCTCGATGTGGCCCATGCGCTCGCGGCGGACCTTGGCGCGCGTCACCTCGACGCCGCACCGTTCGCAGACGATGCCGCGGAAGCGAACTCGCTTGTACTTGCCGCAGTAGCACTCCCAATCCCGGGTCGGACCGAAGATGCGCTCGTCGAAGAGCCCATCCTTCTCCGGCTTCAGCGTCCGGTAGTTGATCGTCTCGGGCTTCTTGACCTCACCGAACGACCAGGCGCGAATCTGATCCGCTCCCGCCAGGCCGATCTTCAGTTCGTCGAACAGCTGCGTCACTGCGTCTCCTCAGTCCCAGAACTCTGTGGTGTCGGGTTGGCCTGCCGATCGATCACACTTCTGCCTTCTCGGGGCGGGAGATGTCGATGCCAAGCGAGGCAGCTGTGCGGAACACGTCTTCCTCGAGCTCCTTCAGCTCCACCTCTTCGCCAGCGGAGAGCATCTCGACGTTGAGGCAGAGGCTCTGCATCTCCTTGACGAGCACCTTGAAGGACTCAGGGATGCCAGGCTCCGGGATGTTCTCGCCCTTGACGATGGCCTCGTACACCTTCACGCGGCCGCGCACGTCGTCCGACTTGATCGTCAGCAACTCCTGGAGGGCGTACGCCGCTCCGTACGCCTCGAGGGCCCACACCTCCATCTCGCCAAAGCGCTGACCACCGAACTGCGCCTTCCCCCCCAACGGCTGCTGGGTGATCATCGAGTACGGGCCCGTCGACCGAGCGTGGATCTTGTCGTCCACCAGGTGGACGAGCTTCAAGATGTAGATGTATCCCACGGTGACCGGGTTGTCGAACGGCTCACCGCTGCGCCCGTCCATCAGCATGGCTTTCCCAACTTGGTCGACCATGCGATCGCCATCCCTGTTGGGCAGCGTGTGGTCGAGGATCTCGAGGATCTCTTCCTCGCGCGCTCCGTCGAACACCGGGGTCGCCACCTTCGTCCAGGGTTTGGCACCCTTGGCGGCGGGACCGTCGTGTCCCAGGCTCTCCCAGCCCTGGGAAGCAGCCCAGCCGAGATGGGTTTCGAGGATCTGACCCAGGTTCATCCGGGAGGGCACGCCGAGCGGCGACAGGATGATGTCGACCGGCGTGCCGTCCTGCAGGAAGGGCATGTCCTCTTCGGGAAGCACCTTGGCGATGACCCCCTTGTTGCCGTGCCGGCCGGCGAGCTTGTCGCCCGCCGAGATCTTGCGCGACTTGGCCACGTACACGCGAACGAGCTCGTTCATGCCAGGCGGCAGGTCGTAGCCGTCCTCCCTGCTGAACTCCTTCACCGCGATGGCTTTCCCGCTCTCGCCGTGCGGAACCTTGAGCGACACGTCGCGAACCTCGCGGGCCTTCTCGCCAAAGATGGCTCGCAGCAGGCGCTCCTCAGGGGTCAGCTCGGTCTCGCCCTTCGGCGTCACCTTGCCGACGAGGTAGTCGCCGGGGCCGACTTCGGCGCCGATGCGAACGATGCCTCGATCGTCGAGATCGCGCAGCACCTCCTCGGCGACGTTGGGGATGTCCCTGGTGATCTCCTCGGCACCGAGCTTGGTGTCTCGAGCCTCGATCTCGTGCTCTTCGATGTGGATGGACGTCAGCACGTCGTCCTTGACGAGGCGCTCCGAGATGATGATCGCATCCTCGAAGTTGTGGCCTTCCCACGGCATGAAGGCGACCAGCAGGTTCCTGCCGAGAGCGAGCTCACCCTCTTCGGTCGAGGGTCCGTCTGCGACCACGGTCCCTGCCTTCACCAGGTCGCCTTCGGAGACGAGGGGACGCTGGTTGATCGAGGTGCCCTGGTTGGATCGCTCGAACTTCATCAGCGGGAGCGCATGCTTCTTGTTCTTGCTGTCTTCCTTGACGACGATCTGGTCTCCGGTGACCTCGACGATCTGGCCATCGACCGGAGCGATCACCACGTCGCCGCTGTCGCGAGCCGCCGCGGCCTCGATGCCGGTTCCCACGAGCGGGGCCTCCGCGTTGAGCAGCGGCACGGCCTGGCGTTGCATGTTCGATCCCATCAACGCCCGGTTGGCGTCGTCGTGCTCGAGGAAGGGAATGAGCGACGTCGACACGGACACCAGCTGTCGGGGAGAGACGTCCATGTAGTCGACGTCCTTCGGTGTGGCGTAGTCGATGTCTCCGCCGGTCTTGCGGACGAGAACCCGGTCGTTGGCGAAGGAGCCGTCGTCCTCGAGAGCGGCATTCGCCTGGGCGATGACATGGCCCTCTTCCTCGGAGGCCGTCAGGTAGTCGACCTTCTTGGTGACCTTCCCCTTCTCCACCCGGCGATACGGCGTCTCGATGAAGCCGAAGCGGTTGACGTTGGCGTAGGTCGCCAACGAACCGATGAGCCCGATGTTCGGTCCCTCTGGCGTCTCGATCGGACACATGCGGCCGTAGTGCGACGGATGCACGTCACGGACCTCGAAGCCAGCACGCTCACGAGACAACCCGCCTGGGCCGAGCGCGGACAGGCGCCTGCGATGGGTGAGGCTCGCCAGCGGATTGGGCTGATCCATGAATTGGCTCAGCTGGCTCGTCCCGAAGAACTCCTTGATCGAAGCCACGACCGGCCGGATGTTGATCAGGCTCTGCGGGGTGATCGCTTCGGGATCTTGCGTGGTCATCCGCTCGCGGACGACCCGCTCGAGTCGGGTGAGGCCGACTCGGATCTGGTTCTGGATGAGCTCGCCGACGGTCCGCACGCGCCGGTTCTGGAAGTTGTCGATGTCGTCGACCCGGTACCCGTCCGTTCCGCCGTGCAGCGCGATGAGATAGCGGATCGTGTCGAGGAGGTCTTCGTCGGAGAGCAGGCCGTGCGCTTCACCGTCGTAGTCCTGGAGGAGGTCGATCTTCACCTCGCGACCGAGCTTCGTGTCGAGCTTGTAACGCCCCACACGGGTCATGTCGTATCGCTTGGGGTTGTTGAACAGGGTGTTGATGAGGCCGCGGGCCGACTCCACCGTGGTCAGCTCACCGGGACGCAGCTTACGGTAGAGATCGAGCAGCGCCTCGTCACGGGTCGACGTCGGATCCTTCTCCAACGTCGCCGCGATGGCTTCCGACCCGTCGAAC
>Ga0255052_10001371_pt1 | contig 18365 bp, 17 predicted proteins | sample JV7_2_21_MG_FD_188632 | JGI IMG/M metagenome (GOLD analysis project Ga0255052, IMG submission 188632) | Seawater microbial communities from Jervis Inlet, British Columbia, Canada - JV7_2_21 | ecosystem: Environmental > Aquatic > Marine > Inlet | place: Canada: British Columbia | collected... | reverse complement strand
ACGTCTGGCACCAATTGAGATTCGTCCGGTAGACAATGATATCTGTGCAAAGTGCGTGACCATGGAGTGTTACCACGGCACCGCCGAGATCGAACCTTGCCCCACCCATTTGACCGTTGGTCGTTTTAGCCAGAATACCGCCTGCATTTCCTGCGGTTCCTGTGTGCGTTCATGTCCTCACGAAAACGTTACCTGGCGGCTGCGGGCGATGGACAAGGAAGCAACCAGCATCTCCGAGACTCGTTGGGATGGCGCCTGGTTTATGTTAGGCCTGTTGGCGATCACTATCTTGCACGGTCTCACCATGCTGCTTCCCTGGAGCAACGCCGTGACTTGGCTTTCCGGTGTTTTGGGAGAGAGGGATCCATTGCTTTTCACCTTCACCTTGTTGATGGTGGCAGGTTGTGCGTTGCCCGTTGCGCTCTATCTGCTCTGTATTTACGCGATACGCTTTACCGCGCCCATGGCGGTTTCATTCAAACGCTTGTTCACCCGATTAGCCTTCATTTCATTGCCATTGGCGTTCGCTTACCATCTGGCCCACAATCTGGACCATTTCATCCGGGAGACCCCCAATTTTTTCAAGGTGATGCTAAACCCCTTCGGCGTGGGGATGCGACCTTTGACGGAGTCGGAACGGCATATCCTGATGATGGAGTCTCCGATTTCCGACTGGTGGATTTTCCTGGGACAGTCCCTGTTGATGGTTTTCGGCTATTGGGTGGCGATCAAAATTGTGAGATACCGGACCCGGGGAGGATTGAAGGGGGGTGGCGATCTCACCGGTTTGCAATTGCTGCCGGCGTACTTCTTCGTGGTAGCGGTGACCGGGTTCAACATATGGCTTTTGGGGCAGAACATGGTGATGCGGCTGTAAGTCACTCCGGATCTTGAAGGCCGCAAAACTCTATGCGTGCCAACGGGCTGCCGAGCAATACCGATGAAGTTGTTACGCCTTACAAATACAGTGCAACAATTCAATCAAAAGGTGGCCGCGAGTTCGACAGTCGGCTGCGAAACCTTTCGACCGTGTCCGCAACTGCGAGACTTCTGCGTATGATGGTGTCGATGGTTCGATGATAGGGCAAGGTCTCTAGCTCGAGTCCATCGAGAAAGTTTTTGACATGCAGGCCGAGCTCGGTATCTCCGGATGTTTTCAGTTGTCGGCCAAAAAACAAAGTATCCGCATCTTCCCTTCGCGTGGCCAGCAGCAGAAAAGTATAGATCGTCCCTTCAATGATCAGATCGGCGTCCTTCGCCGCGCTTGTTGCAAGCAGTTCGTCCTGCTCAAGCCTCAGAGAGAATGTGAGCTCCGCGTCGGTGACGCAGATATTCAACACTCTCTGCTCGAGGAACGAGAGCTCGCCCTGCTCCAATGGCTGCCTGAATAATGTGTTCATCGCGCTCGTAATGACCGCTGCCATAACTGACACAGGAACCAGTCCCAATGGTTTTCTGGCGATGAACGGCAACTCCGGCAGAGCCCGTGATTGAGTCCCATCATTCATGGCGGTTTGCCGATTTGGTTAGTTCATCGATGCCGAGTTCGACCCATATCTCGTCCACCCTTTGTTTGACATCCTTGCTCATTTCTATTGGACGCCCCCATTCGCGATCGGTTTCACCCGGCCACTTTGTGGTCGCGTCGAAGCCGATCTTGGAACCGAGGCCTGAAACGGGACTGGCGAAATCCAGATAATCGATGGGCGTGTTTGCCACTATCGTCGTATCGCGGGCCGGGTCCATGCGCGTTGACATGGCCCAGATCACCTCATTCCAGGATCGCACATCAATGTCATCGTCCGTCACAATTACGAACTTGGTGTAGCTGAACTGGCGCAGATAAGACCAGATGCCAAACATAATGCGTTTTGCATGGCCCTTGTAGGCCTTTCTGATGCTCACAACCGCCACCCGATAGGAACAGGCCTCTGGCGGCAGATAGAAATCGACAATCTCGGGAAACTGATCCTGCAGGAGCGGAACGAACATCTCATTCAGTGACGCCGATAATACGGATGCCTCATCTTCCGGCGGCCGGCCGGTATATGTTGCGTGGTAAATCGGATCTCTACGGTGAGTAATACGCTCAACCGTGAACACCGGGAACTTCTCCGCCGAATCGTAGTAGCCGGTGTGGTCGCCAAATGGTCCTTCATCCTGCACCTCATGCGGATCGACAAAACCTTCGAGCACGATCTCGGCTGTCGCGGGCACCAACAAATCGTGGGTCAAACAGCGCGCAACTCTTGTCTTGGCTCCTCGCAACAGACCAGCCAACTGGAACTCTGAAATGGTGTCCGGTAACGGCGTAACGGCGGCCAGCGTCATTGCCGGATCGGCGCCAATGGCAACTGCCACCGGAAAGCGTTGTCCCGGATGGACCTGCTTGAATTCTTCGAAATCGATGGCGCCACCTCGATGATGCAGCCATCGCATGATCAGTCGATTTCGACCGATTACCTGCTGCCGGTAGATTCCGACGTTGTGGCGCGCTTTGTGCGGCCCCTTTGTTACCACCATGCCGAATGTGATCAGCTTGCCGGCATCGTCCGGCCAACAAGTCTGGATCGGAAGCATGGACAAATCGACGTCTTCGGCGTCAATTACGGTTTCCTGACATGATGGTTTATCCGTTTGCTTCGGATTGACGTGCATCAGCCTTCGGAATTCGGGCAGCTTGCCGATGGCATCGTCAAGACTGCCGGGCATTTCCGGCGTCCTCACAGAAGCCAGTTTCCTACCAAACTCGCGAAGTTCCCCGGGATCTTCGAGGCCTATTGCCGCAGCGACTCTCTCGCCGGTGCCGTAGAGGTTAGCGACCATGGGCATGCTTCCCTCGGTCGGGTTCTCGAATAACAGCCCCGGTCCGTCATTCCTGATACTGCGGCGACAAATCTCTGTTACTTCAAATGCCGGGCTGACCGGCGTTTCGACCCTTTTCAGCTCGCCCCGTTGCTCCAGATACCGCAGGAAATGGCGCAGACTATGGTGCACAGGCCGCGCGTCCTGCGCCATCCAGGCGAGTTTCGACTTGATGACTTGCGACGGCCTGCGAATCACGGCCGATCGCTTCTATCGGAAAAGCTCATGCCGGCCTCTCCATGCCAGTATCCGTTACAAAAGCCGGATTTAGCGTAGGACTTCAGTTCATTGGTCGCATTCGGTGCCCGCAGGGCGCGGTTTCTCACTTTGTCAAACAGCGAAATCACCTGTTCAGTTCCCTTGGACTGCGGACTTATTCTGAGAATATCCGCACTCGAGTCGCGCTCATCCAGTTCGCCAATAAGGTTGTAGATTCTGGCGGATTGCGTCTGGATTCCATTGATGGTGAGAAACTTTTCGTCTTCACGAGTAGACATCATCAAGCCGTCCGGATAGTCCGAGCAGCAGTACGCGCAAGCATCTTTCGACACATCGTGCGCGCGGGCGGTGTAACAGCGGGCGGAATAGGCCAGCGGCAATTTGCCCCACGCAAATATCTCCGACTCGATTTGCGCCGGAATCTCGATTCGAATGTCCGCGAGCACGTCCTTCGACAATTCGACCGGCATGACCCAGCGCGTCAGGCCGAGGTTCACAAGTTTGCGTAGTGTTGCGGAATTGTAAATATTCAGTGACGGACCACCGATGAACGACGTCTTGCCAGCCAGCATCTGTACCGCCGACATGTCGTTCGCTTCGACGGCAAATGTCCCGTTATTGCAGAGTTTTCGAACGTAACCAAGTTCAGAATCGGCCTCCAGAAGTGCCAATGTCGACAAAACGACTTCCTTGCCCGAAGCTGCCAATCGCTCCGCTACATCGATCCAGTCACGGTGACGAAAAGAACGCCGCTTCGAACAAATGGTTTCACCCAGGTAAACGATATCCACCGGCGTGGATTCAATGAGACGGTAAAAATCGAGCATCTCTTCCCTGGCCCAGTGGTACTGGATCGGGCCCAGAGACAGGCGCAAGTATGATGAAGCAGGGACGCTGCTCATTGCCACTGCCTTTCGTAGGCGCCCAAAGTCGTTTGTGCACCTTCCGAGACCGATGACAAAGCCGACAACCAGGCCTGATCCGGCACAAAGTTGTCCGGATCGCGCTTACAGGAATCAATTGCGGCGCGTAGCACTCTGGTCACTTTCGCCACATAAGCCGGGCTACGCTGGCGACCTTCGATCTTGATTGCCGCAACTCCGATTCTGTAGAGCTCGGGCAGAATAGGAAGAGTATTGAGACTCGTAGGCTCTTCTATCGCATAACGCGTTTCGCCGTTGACAAGGAATCGGCCTTTACAGATTGTCGGGTAACCGGCTTTTTCGTCCTTGTTCACCCGGTCGATCAGTACGCCGTTCAATCGCGTCTCGAGATTCGAATCGGTTTCGGACCATCGCACAAAGCTCGCCGGCGAACAGGCACCGAAGGTATTGGGCCCCTGTCCTGTCACGAAAGAAGAAAGATAACAGCGACCCTCAACCATCACGCACAAGCTACCGAATCCGAACACTTCTATGGGGATTGGGCTGTGGTCGATCAGGGATGCCACTTGTTTTACCGACAGCACCCTGGGTGCCACAGCGCGCCGCACTCCAAATTGCTCTGCATAAAAGCGCACCGCTTCGTGGCTGGTAGCGGAGCCCTGTACGGAGAGATGCAAACGAAGTGAGGGCCATTTATTCGCCGCGTAATCCATTACACCGATGTCGGCGACGATCAACGCGTCTGCGCCATACTCCGCTGCCTGATCGACTGCAGCCTGCCATTTTGCAAATGTGCGCGGCTGCGGATAAGTATTGATTGCAATGTAGATTTTCGTGCTGCGAGCGTCTGCGTATGCCAGACCCTGCACTATCTGTTTGCTATCGAAATTCAGTCCTGCGAAATGACGGGCATTGGTCTCGTCCCTGAAACCTATGTATACCGCATCAGCACCGTTATCGACGGCGGCCTTGAGCGATGGAAGATTTCCTGCCGGGCACACTAGCTCCATGGCGGTTCAACGTCTCTCGAATATCCACGCCGGGTAATTGTGCGGACAGCAGCCACCTCATGCTATACACATATTCCACTATATCTTTGCCGGCCATTGCCGCCGTACATAAATCGCCGCTTTCACCGCTTCAAATTGTTACGGGCCCGTCCGTCAGGACTGACCGGTTTCCAGTTCGCGAGGTGAGAGTATCGTACCGCCGCGGGCAGGGCGGATTTTGGAGAATAGGCTAGGCGACCTCCGCATTGCTTGGCGCGAATGCGGTGGTTGCAACACGGCAGCCCGAGACCGTTTGATGAAGTGTCAATGACATGGGCTCGTCCGAGCCGACAGGATGAAAGCCGAGCAGGATGGTGATGCCGCGATGCGGGTCGATTGGGTGGGAGTGCAGCCCGGCATTGCATTGAACCATGAATGCGTCATCGACGAATGCACCCGCGTCTGCCAGATAACACATGTAAGCATGTATTTGAGATTGAATTCTTTCGGCGACCTGATGTGCGTCGGGTTCGAATACGGCCCAACGTGTCGCATTGTCTATCGCATTCGTAATCGAGAGGCACAGCCGTCTGACCGTGAGGGCCGTGTAATTCTTTTCCATCTGCGTACCGCGCCCGAGCGTAACTGAACCGCAAAGCGTCGATCGTCCGCCTGTATTGCCAGCGATGACGTTCAAGCCCGCTCTTACGAGCAGGCTCGCCTCGCCAATTGCTACGACAGTTGCCGGTACCAGTTCCCTGTTGAAAGAAAAGGCCCGTTGATCGAGGTCTTGCCAGGGACCCACGAAATTGTCGAGTTTGCAGAGTAGTCCGGCGATCGCACCACCGGCGGCGCGTGGTATCCGATCATCGTCGTATCTCGAGCACATGCGAGGATAGTAGGAAAGTAAGTTGGGGCTGGAATATCCGGACAACTTTGCGCCGATGACCGCTTCCCGCGCGGAGACCCATGACTCCGGCGGGTCCATGATTAGCATCGCGCCACGCTTTCGACAATAGAGCTCCGCTGCCAGGATTGCCGCTGGTCCCAGGTCCGAGCGCCTGCCGGGCGGCGGCATGTAGAGGAGATCGAAGTGCTCGATCTGGTTGAGTGAAAAGAGGCCCGTCCCTCTGGATGCCGAGCCGATCAGGTCATAATCGGACAGGGCGACACCGTCGGTACCTTGCTGGGCATGACCGATATAGGTCGACTCGAATTCCGGTCCCGGGCTCCTTGTCTGTTTGGGCCGGCCGGGTGGCAAGGGTAACTGCGCACGAACCAGCGAAGAACTCAACAATGCATCGCCGACGAACGCCTTGTCATTTTCATCGCAATGCAAACGGTGATAGATCTCCTGATCCGCGACCAGACCAGTGTCGGGCGCCACCCTCTGAATGGTCAGATTAAAGTGTTGCTCATCTTCCTCATCGATACGGTCGTAGTCGACTGCCGCACGAATGTTCTCTGTTGATCCTGGTTCGAGCGCCCGCATTACGAGAAAACCACCCTTCGCCGGCATACAGATCATCGCACCACGAGCGCTGTTCGCGACGCGAACGACATAGAGCTGCCGCCCCCCGTGATCAAAGAACTGTTTGACGGCCGAGCCCAGACTGCTGCGATGCCAGTAGCCACCGAAGCGCCGTCTGAAGCCTGCAAAATTATTGACGAGTATCGGTGTGTTCAGGGGGCCGCGGAGAGCACGGCCGATGAAAGCGGCTGTGGTTTCAGCTGACACATCAATGGGCTCACCCATTGCTGCGATCTCGGTGACCGTGATGCCACGGTCGTCTGTATCTGACAAAACCTATCTCCGCGATTATGCGTCAGATTACGGTGCGCGTAGTGTAATGGTGCTTGTGCGATATGCCAAACAATCCGTTCATTACGATAGTATGTCGCCAATCCTTATGTCCCAATCAGATAATCTGTCGGCCCGGTTCCCGACCCTTGGGAAGAAACTAGAGCGGGAAGAACTGGCAATTTTGCCGACACGTGCAGACGAGCGTGTAATTGATCACGGTTCGGGTCAACGCGTGCTTTCGATCAAGCATGACAACCTGACAGGTGAGCTATACGGCGGCAACAAGGTTCGCAAACTCGAGTACCTCCTTGGCCGTGCCCGGGAAAAAAACTGCGAGCGAGTCGCCACCTTCGGCACCGTCGGATCCAACCATGCATTGGCAACGGCGCTCTATGCGCACGAGTTGGGCTTCAAGTGCACGTGCTTTCTGTCACATCAGACGAAAACACCGATGGTGCCCGCGACACTCAACATGCATATCAGAAACGGTACTGAAATCGTCAGGTACGGAGGGTCGTACGAGAACCGGATCGCTACACTTCGCAAATACCTGTGGGGCAGGAATGCCTCGGTCGTGCCGGGTGGTGGCTCCTCATGGCTCGGCTCTGTCGGTTTCGTCAATGCGGGCCTGGAGCTTGCAGACCAGGTTCTTTCGGACGTCATTTCCCTGCCCGACAGGGTCTACGTCGCGACCGGGACGATGGGAACGGCTGCCGGTCTCGCCGTAGGCCTCGCACTCGCGGGACTGCCAAGCGAAATTCAGGCAGTGCGTGTATCGGTTACCGAGATCATGAATGAGGAAAAACTGCGGCGCTTGATCGCCAAGATTTCACTGATGTTGCGCCGAATCGACGATACGATTCCAGCCGATCTTGCAAATCGAGTCAGAATAGCCGTTCGCCATGATTTTTTTGCGGGCGGCTATGCCAAGACCGACGCGGCGACGGATGCCGCTGTGCAATTCGCCAGGGAGCAGCTCGACATCAAACTGGAAACCACCTACACCGGCAAAGCCATGGCCGCACTGATTCAGGACTGCGATAATCCGGCAATTTCCGACGAGAGCTTTCTCTTCTGGAATACTTTCAGCTCTGCGGAACTCCCGGTGCCCGACGACAAGCCACTCGACGAGGCGGCATTGCCCGATGAGTTCATTCGCTATTTCGAGTAGATTTTTTCGTTTTTCGTTCTTTTGATTTCGGCGATTTCGTTTCGCGCTTATTGCTCTCTTCCCGCTCCGTTTGTTCCTTTCTCTTGCGGTCGATCTCCTCGAGCATGATGTTCAGCCATTCGTTCATAAACCCAGTCTTACTTCATTCGACCAGCTGAATAGCTTCTTCTGACTCTACAGGCTCCACGGGTGCATCGAGGATCTCCCTGATCTCGGCAAGTGTCGGCGCTTCCGGATCGATCTCGACCGTGTTACGAACGGTCCTGACGCGGCCGTAAATCTCGTCGGCATCACCGACTAATACCCGAATGGGTACACCGCGTGCGTCACTGGCGACAGCTTTCGCATAACCTTGCTCCAGCTTGTCGTTGAAGGCGCCCGAGGAATTTCTGGCGCGGTTGAACACCTTCTGCAGGCGTTCATCCGGCGTGATCGTGTCATCCTCCAGCGGCGAATGGCTCTCGAAATATATCTCGCCATTTTGTCGCCCGACGAGATATGGCTCGTTGACGATCGTGACCGATTCGCCGACATCGACCATCGAATAGAGCAGCTCTATGTTTTCGGGGTAAAGGCGCACGCAGCCGTGACTGACCCGCATACCGACGCCATATGGCTGATTCGTACCGTGAATCAGGTATCCGGGCATCTCCAGTTTCAACACATGCGAGCCGAGCGGGTTATCCGGTCCCGGCGGCACCACCGCTGGTAGCGGGTCGCCCATTTCCTTGTGTTCCTGCTGCACCGACCAGGGGACGTACCAGTGTGGATCCGTCGCTTTGGTTACGACCTTTGTTTTCCCGAGTGGCGTTTCCCAGCCGACCCGACCGATGCCGATCGGATATGTCATGACCTGCACACGCTCGCCTTCGTTGACCGCGGGGTAGTAGAACAGGCGCTTCGAGGCAATGTTGAGGATGACGCCTTCCCGGGGAGTGTCCGGCAAGACGTACTGGGTCGGTAACAGGAGCGGCGTGTTCGTTCCTGGAAGCCAGGGGTCGACGCCCGGATTTGCAGCCACCAGTTCGTCGTAACCCAGGCCGTACTCGCGCGCGATATCCGAGAAGGTGTCGGTTTCAGTCGTGAACACAATCTGCGGTTCGCCAACAACCGTCTGATCCGGTGAATCCAGGACGAAATAGTTTCTGCTGATCGGTTCGAGCAGCGGCCGTTTTTCGAGCGGTACCGACTCCGGTCTGGTCTCGCTCGCGTGACTCCTCGCATCCATGAAGTCCTGGATTATCGAGCAGCCGCTCAAAGGGAGCACCAATGCGGCAAGCAGGATTCTCGGCATGTGGGGGGTTCGAAATAGCAACAGGATGGCCAATGTTGAGGGAATTCCCTGATTTTCTCAGAAATGAGTGAGAAGCACTATTCAGGCGCGGCCGATTTTGATGCTTAACGGCCATGATACTTCCCGGCGGCCCTCTCCCCATGCCCGGGAGAGGCGCTCTTGGATCAGTACCACAGGATCCGAACCATTTGCCTTCATGTATCTCTGAGATGCCGACCAGGTTCGCAGATAGCCGAGCATTTCTTCTACAGCCCACTGTTTTTTCATGGAGAATTCCGGCGCACTGATCGATGGCATCGGCAATTCGATACTGCGGTAACCGCCCTCTACGAAAGCTCGCTCGGCGGGCCAGTAGGGCCCAACGGCATCGAGATAGAGTTCATTGATCAGAGCGTCACAAGCGGGCTCGATGGCGCATCGCTCGTAGGACCAGACTGCCAGCACGCCGCCTTCTACCAGCACTCTCTGTGATTCATCGAGAAAAGCCGGGATGTCGAACCAGTGCAGCGCCTGTCCAACGGTGATCAACTCAATCGAGTCATCGTCGAGCCCGGACGCTTCCGCCCGTGCAACACGGTATTCGATTCCGGCCTTACTTTCGGCTTCCCGGATTTGTGCCTCACTCGCGTCGGTTGCGATGACCCGATCGAAATACTCGCTTAGCGCCAGTGCTGCCTGGCCGCTGCCTGTAGCACAGTCCCAGGCAAGCGAGTGCCCGGTGCAGCAATCCGCAAGAAAAGCAAATAAGGCATCCGGATAGGTCGGACGATACTCGGCATACGAGCTGGAATGGCCCGAGAAATGATCCTTGAACGATTTGTCTGACGCAGCGTTATCGACTGTCGCCATTACCTCGTGCAGTTCGGGTTCTTGCCCTGCTCTCTGGCCTCGTTGAACAGGACCAGTACCTTCGGATACTGGGAAACGAGATTCTCGATTCGGGTTTCACTCGACGGGTGTGTCGACAAGAACTCCGGCGGCGCCTCGTCTTCGTGTTCTTTTTGCATTTTCTTCCAGAGCTCGACGCTCTCGCGCGGATCGAATCCGGCTCTCGCCATGTATTCGAGTCCCAGTATGTCGGCTTCGGATTCCTGCGAACGCGTGTGCGGCAGGAAAATCCCGAGCTGGGCGCCTGCTGACAGGCTCTGCTGGGCTGTATGTGTCAATCCACCATGACCTTGACCGAGGACGATGGCGGCAATATAGACACCGATGTCCGTCATCTCGCCGCGCGATGCCCTTTCATTGGCATGCCGGGCTGTCACGTGAGCAACCTCGTGCCCCATGACGGTCGCCAACTCGTTCTGATTCGAGGCCACGTCGAGAATGCCTTCATAAACGGCGATTTTGCCGCCCGGCATTACGAATGCGTTTTGCGCCTGGGTATCGATCACCGCCAGTTCCCAATTCAAGTCCTTCTCCGGACCTTGCAGCGACTCCACGATCGCCACCGCTACACAGTGCACGAAGCCGACCGTTACCGAATCGGTCACGAGGGGCGCCTCCGCCCTCAGCTTGGCGAATTCCTTGGATGCCTGCGCCTGCAGCTCCGCATCGGACTTGAGAATCATCTGGCTGCGTCCCGTCGGCGAACTCGAGCAGGCGCCGACAACAAACGCTAGGAATGCTGAAAGAATCAGTATGTTGTGACGTTGGCTGAACATCTCGACTCCTCTGGTCAGTGCATTGATTATAGCCGACTCCCCATTCGCCGCACCGTCAAGAAAATACAAGGCGCGACATTAATAAGACCGGGTCACCGGTCGAGGGTTCCCAGGTGCAATGCGTCTGCAATATGTCTAACGCGTCCGGAATCCCGCGGTTTACGAGCGTGGCAGGCGCGACTCGAATCGGCGCCGCCAGCTTGCCGAATCGGCCTTCTCGAGAAGTCCGTCGACGTTGGCAAGAAGCCTTTTCTGCAAGGGTTGCTTCACCTTCCATGTCACGCGATAGAGGTCCCTGTCTTTCGCAAGTTCGGCGAGTAACTCATCGCTGGTCTTCAGCTCATCGGCGAGCCCGAGTTCCAGCGCTCTGGTGCCGTACCAATGCTCGCCGGTGGCGATCTGCTCCAGGTCGAGATCCTGACGATACTTACTGACGGCATCCTTAAACAGGCTGTGCACGTCTTCGAGCTCTTCCTTGAGTTTGGCCCTGTCTTCATCCGTGTTCTTGCCGAATATCGTCACGTTTCTCTTGTACTTTCCGGCCGTAATCATCTCGAAGTCGATGCCGTGCTCATCGAGCATTCGGTTGAAGTTCGGCAGCTGTGCGATTACTCCGATTGAACCGAGTATCGCAAATGGCGCAGCGACGATTTTGTTCGCAACGCATGCCATCAGGTATCCGCCGCTTGCAGCCACTTTGTCCACCGATACGAGTAACTCAATATCCTGATCGCGGACGCGCGCGAGTTGCGACGCTGCCAGGCCGTGCTCGTGGACGATGCCGCCATGATTCTCGAGACGAACGATTACCTGGTCGTCGGGCCCGGCGACTTCGAGAATGGCGCTGATCTCCTCTCTCAGCGATGCAACGGCGGTCGCTTTCAGGTCACCCTTGAAATCGATCACATAACTGCGTGGTCGCTTCTCATCAGACTTGGCGTCGGCTTTCGCCTTTTCCTTGTCCTGCTTGGCCTCGGCCTTCCAGTCGGCTTTTTTCAACACCGCCTGCTTCAGTGCGCTCGCCATCGACTGGTACTTCTTGTTCAGATGTTCTATTTCCAGGCCTTCCTGCATCGACACCTTGCGGCCGGCGGCGGCGACGGTGCCCACGACGATGATGATCGCGCCGACTATCGTTAGCGCTTTGAGTAGAAAAAGGCCGTACTCGGCAAAAAATTCGATCATGATTTCAGCACTTAATCGGGCAGCGCCCGGGAGTTAATTATTAGATTGCGATTCCGACGTTATTCTTCTGAAGTACACGCTCAGCGCGATAGCTCGATCGAACCAGCGGCCCTGCGACGACTTCAACGAATCCCTTTTCGAGGCCTTCCTGCCGGTAGGCGTTAAATTCGTCGGGTGTCACATATCGCTCTATGGCGAGGTGATTCGGTGTCGGCCGCAAATACTGACCAAGCGTCAGGATATCGACGCCGATCGCCCGGAGGTCGTCCATCGTCTCCATAATCTCGTGGTCCCGTTCGCCCAGTCCCAGCATCAGACTCGTCTTGGTCAGGATATCGTCCCGGTGGCTCTTGGCATGGCCCAGGACGCTCAGCGTAGTCTCATAACTTGCCCGCGGATCCCTGACCGGGTGCGTCAGGCGTTTCACGGTCTCGACATTCTGTGCGAAGACCTCGAGACCGGATTCCACGACCACCTCGACGTGCTCGAGCACGCCCTGAAAATCCGGCGTCAACGCCTCAATGGCCGTGTTGGGTGTGAGTTTCTTGATCGCCTTGATACAGGCCACGTAGTGGCTCGCTCCGCCATCGGGCAGGTCGTCCCGATCCACCGAAGTCAGGACGATGTAGGCCAGATTCATGAGCTTGACGGCGCGTGCAGTGTTCTCCGGCTCTTGCACGTCCAACCAGCCTTTCGGATTGCCGGTATCGACTGCGCAGAAACGACAGGCCCGGGTGCAGACCGAGCCCATGACCATGATGGTGGCGGTTCCGTGATTCCAACACTCACCGATATTCGGGCACATGGATTCTTCGCAGACCGTGCTCAGGCGATGATTGCGCACGGTCTGACGGACCCCGGAAAATTTGGCGCCGGCCGGCATTTGCGCGCGAAGCCACCTTGGCTTGCCGCCGACCGTCAATTCCGGCGTATCCTTGCGGCTCTTGATGCCGTCCTTGATCGCCGCGAAGCCTGCGGAAGTCTGATATTTGCTGCCACTTTTGACAATGGGAATACCGCGAAATTGCTTACTGTCGTCTTTCATCTTGCCCGGTGGTTTATTCAGCGAAAGACGACCATTCTCTCACGAGCAGCCGGCGCGTTGAAAGTAGCGGATTGATCAAATTGGGGACGGACTCCGCGCCTAAAAAAAAGCCCGGTCATTGACCGGGCAAATCAGGGGGAAATTGTTAACGCGCCAGAAGAAAAATAATTAGTGCAATCTTGACCAGCTGACGAGCTTCACTGCGCTCTGCTGCAGGTCGAAATTCTTGGCCAGTACGGCCTCTATGTCTGATACGTCCGAGTCCTTGTCCATCGGTCGGCTCAACTCGACAACACCACTGAACTCGTTACCACCGCGGTAGTAGGCGTCTGTCAATCGAAACTGTGTGTAGTACTTTGCAGACATGGGCTCAGATTACGCATCGGGTCCGCATTGATCTGTGAGCCAAAGCACAGATTAAAGGCCCAAACGGAGCATTCCGCGGTTGATCGCCAGAGCTGTGAAGGACGTCACATGGTGGTGGGAACGCCGGCGTCGCCCTGCAAGCTCTTATCCCGTAAGTTACTGATTTTTGCTGTAGAATCGCTCGGGAACTTCAAATCAGGCCATGTGCCTAACAACCATTGGGGGTGAGGCCCCGCAAGGGTCGCGGAAGCCATGCCGCAAGCGTAAAATCCGCGACCACACGCTTGAGTGTTATGTATATAAAGAGATGCAATCCACAGAATAGGGCTTGCAGGATATGTAACATTAGGGTAGTTACACGTCGCGTTGGGCGACAAAAACTTTGTTAATCTCGATTTGGAACTACAAAATGGCCACTAAATCCAGTTTTGTCAGATTGCTCGTGGTCGCAGCATTCATGTTCACAGCAGGGACTTCCCTCGCACAGGACGAGCTGCGAAAAACATTCTTTAAAGACGCCGATGCCGCCTTGGCCGAAGCCAACGCGGTAAATGCGAAACTCCTCGCACCGCGGAGTTACGAAAGGGGCGCCAAAGCTTACGCATTGGCCGAAACAGGCCTTGCACGCGGTAGAAACGTGCAGTATCTGCGCGACAAGACTGCCGAAGCCGCGAGCAACTTCAGCGCCGCAACGAAAGCGGCTCAACTTGCGAAGACGGTTCTGGCTCAGGTCCTGAAAAGCCGCCAGGATGCCGCCAATGCCAAGGCACCCGAACTATCCCGTGAGATCTGGGACAAGGCACAGCGTGAGTTCGGCTCGGCGATCCGCTATCTCGAAAGCGGAAACCTGAAGAGTGCGAAAAAGAAGGACATTGTCGCAACCAGCCTGTACCGTGACGCGGAACTCATCGCGATCAAGGCGCAGTATCTGACCGAGACTCGCCAGCTCTTGAAGGACGCCGATAAACGCAAAGTCGGCCGCTACGCACCATACACTCTGGATAAGGCAAAGCAGCTCCTGGCCGATGCGGAACGGGAACTCGAAGAAAACCGGTACGACACGGACTATCCCAGGAGCCTCGCCCAGCAAGCGAATTACGAGGCAAAGCATGCCTTCTACCTGGCCGACGTTGTCCTCGCGGTGCGCAACAAGGATCTAAGTGTTGAACAGCTGGTGCTGCAGTGGGAGGACCCGCTTCGACAGATCGCTGGTGCAGCCGACATCCTGCCTGCAATGGCCAGTGGCCACGACGAACTGGAGGCCGCGCTCGTCGCGTATGTTGAGCACGTACGGAATGATGTTCAGAGCCTCGAACAGGATGTGGATGCAAGCAATACTCGGCTCGCCGATATGGAAGAGGAAATCCGCTCGCTCGACCAAAAACTCGGCGGCGCGACGGCCGAGCGAGCTGCACTGGTCCAAAGGCTGGAAGCACAGGCCCGGGTCAAAGAGCAGTTCGAACGGGTCGAAAAGATGTTCGGTAAGGGCGAGGCTCGCGTGTTCCGCGAGGGCGATAGCGTCATCCTTCGGCTTGTCGGCCTTAGCTTTGACAGCGGCGAGTCAGCTATCAAACAGAACAGCTTCGACCTGCTGGCGAAAGTCGAGAAAGCGATTGATGTCTTTCCGCGCAGCGAGCTGGTCGTAGAAGGCCACACGGATTCCTATGGCGGTGACGAGCTGAATCAGAAATTGTCGCAGGACAGAGCAGAATCGCTTCAGCAGTACATGATCAATGCCATGCGTATTCCAAGCTATCGCGTGATTGCCACAGGTTTTGGCGAGACCAATCCGGTAGCCAATAACGAGACCGAAGCGGGTCGTGCCAAGAACCGCCGCATCGATATCGTTATCAAGCCGAACCTCGATCCTGATATGCGCTCCGCCACCAATCAGTAACAAAGCCTGCGGTTACCTCATTGATGAGGTAACCGTATTCGGCGTGTACGTTCAGCGCACCGTCAAGGCGGAAGTAGTTGAACACCTGATGGTCCTCTATACTTTCGGTAAATCCGGGCTCCAGCATCTCCTGGTAGTCGTTCGCCATCCTCATGTCGATTGAGGTCAGATCACCGGTCGCGGCGATATTCACCCATCGTTTGATATTGCGCGGATAGCGATTGTCGGGCGACTCCTGCGCGCCCATGATTCGTCGCCGAATAAAATTCTGGGCCAGCGGGCTTCCCATCGTCATGAAGAGATCGATTCGGCACTCGGATTCGTGCTCCTGGCTCAGTTGCCAGAGCGAATCATAGGCAATGATGGACCCCATGCTGTGGCCGATCAGCAGTACGGGCCGGTTGGACTTCCAGGCCGCCTGCAATGGCATTTTCAGGAGCCTTCGAACAAATTCCGCGATGTCATTATTGTTCTTCACATAGCGGCGAAGATCGCGGAGCTGAATCTCGAGATTCTCATCCGCGAGCGGGTGCATCAGGAACGGAAAATGATCAGCAAGCGCATATAACCACCGCAGAAATCTCCGCTTCCACGAAACTGCTTCGGCAATATCCTGTTCGCTCGCCGAGGATTGCTCGACCAGGGCATCGATCGCGGCAATATCGATATTCAGATCGCGGTACTCACCGTAGTAATCGTAGGTCCAACCGACGATATCGAAGCAGTGACCATGGTTTTCCATTTCCTCGGCCGACCTGGGGTCGATTCGCCGAACGCCCTCGAGCAGACAGCGAAAAAGTTCACGCCGGTGCGCCGCAGGCTCGGGCTTCGGTTTCAGCCCGGGCACATAGATTATCAAAGGTTCGCCAGAGAACTCACTCATTGGCAGCGCCGGAATTCCTCATAGCGATGGCCGGTTCGAGTATCGCTACGAGCTCCGCGACCGTTGACACGACGGCATCAGGCGGAGCGACATGTTCGGGCCAACCGTCTCCGTTTCGATTCATCCAGGCGGTTCGAAGACCGGCTTCCTGCGCCCCGCCAATGTCGATCTCAGGATGATCGCCGACATGCAGAGTTTCTTCCACGCCGACACCGGCCCGACTGACTGCTTCGAGAAAGATCGGCTGCGCCGGTTTGGCCGAACCGACATCGACAGCCGTAACGACATCATGAAAGAGATGCCGAATGCCAATCGTTCCGAGATTTGCATTGCCGTTGGTCACGGCAATCAGCGAAAAATGCTCCGCCAGGATCTCAAGTCCGGGAACAACGTCCGAGAACAGTTCGACTTCGTTTCGGGCCTTATCGAAAACGGCAAATGCATCGTCCACCAGATCAGCTGAGTAGCCCACGGATTCGGCCATATGCCCGAGAACCATTTGCCTCATGAATCGAAAGTCATGAGATCGATCCCGGTACTTTTCCATCGCCTCGACACGCAGTTCGTAGGCCTGTTCAGCCGTGTAAGACTGCGTGATTCTCGGATAACGCTCACTCAGCCAGGACCACAGTTTTCCTTCGGCCCTCGTTATGACAGGGCCGATCTCCCAAAGCGTGTCGTCAAGATCCAGGGTGATCGCGCGAATACGATGCACGGAAATGCCTTATTCAATGTCCGGAAACTATTGTGGTCTTATAATGTCCCGGACTTCAACCGGCCCGATCATATATAAGGAGACCCCGTGAAATATCTGCACACGATGGTGCGAGTCAGCGACCTGGAGGAATCGCTGAATTTCTATTGCGACAAACTGGGCCTCAACGAGCTAAAGCGTTACGAGAGCGAACAGGGCCGATTTACTCTGGTGTTTCTGGCCGCACCCGGCGATGAAGAGGCTCAGGTCGAACTCACCTACAACTGGGATCCCGAAGATTACGACGAGGGCAGAAATTTCGGCCACCTCGCTTATGCTGTCGATGACATTTATGCACTCTGTCAGCACCTGATGGACAAAGGCGTCACGATCAACCGCCCACCGCATGACGGGCGTATGGCATTCGTCCGATCGCCCGACAACATCTCCATTGAACTCCTGCAAAAAGGCGACGCCCTCGAACCTGCCGAGCCCTGGACATCGATGGGCAATACGGGGCATTGGTAATCAAGCCCCTACAATTTCGACTGCCGGGAGGAGGCACCCGTGAATATCGGTAAGATGAATAACTGGCTTCAGGTAATGGCCAATGTCGGAATTGTTGCCGGTCTCGTATTGGTCGGATTCCAGCTCAAGCAAAACTCTGAGCTGCTCAAGACGCAGTTGCTGTATGAGGAAAGCGGCCGGTCAATCGAACTGGAAACCAAAGTAGTTGGCGAAGATGCCACCAGAGTCTGGGCTAAATCGATTGCGGATCCAAAGAATCTAACCTTGTCAGAACAACGAATTATGGAAGCCCTGCTGTGGAGCTTCACGCAACAACTGAGAGCCACGCAATTGTTGGCAGAATTGGGCCTGCTTGAGGACGAGGAGTGGCGTCTGCGCGTCTATTCCGAAGTAGAGTTCTTCTTTGGCAACCAATATGGCATGGCCTGGTGGAGAAATTTCAGCGGGGACAACGAGATTCTGCCGCAGGACCCGGTGGACGCGGTCAATGAGCAACTCGCCCAGACGCCGCCGAACTTGACCGAATCATATATGCGCTCAACCATGGAATTTCTGGACATGCCGCCGAATGACAACTCTATAAACACGGATTGACTACTAATACCCAAGAACAGCCAGGCAGCGACGGTCAGGTCAGCACGCAAGGAGACGGTTTGTTTGACCACTCGCTTCATTACGTGAAGTGATCGTCGAAGGTCACTTTGTGGGAACGCTGGACCAATTACCGTACATTTTGTAGGATTAGACCCAGCAAATCGCAGGTGAATTTCCACAACAAGCGGATAGCACTTTTCATTCCGTAGCGGTGGTAACTCGTGTTGATTGTTCGCCAACGGAGAGGGGGAAACCCCGGCAGAACGATGTTGATTGCACCTGA
>Ga0255052_10001370_pt1 | contig 18369 bp, 10 predicted proteins | sample JV7_2_21_MG_FD_188632 | JGI IMG/M metagenome (GOLD analysis project Ga0255052, IMG submission 188632) | Seawater microbial communities from Jervis Inlet, British Columbia, Canada - JV7_2_21 | ecosystem: Environmental > Aquatic > Marine > Inlet | place: Canada: British Columbia | collected... | reverse complement strand
ACAAGTCTCTCACGTGCACGCCCGGGAAACTCACGGCTTCACGGACTATTTCTTTGACTTTGTCCTGGATCGCAACGGTGAGGTGATAATGAACCGAATGCTCGATATGTGAAGAACAATCTCGGACGGCATTTATGATGAAATTCTCGCCGCGCGACTCAGAAGAGCCGGTGGCACAACCCGCATAGTCGCAGCTCCCCTGGAGCAAGAGCAAGGCCCTTGTTCGCTTGGAAACATGTCCCTGCTCGCCCAGTTGTTCGGCGATGACGGAAATGGAGTTCTCAATGGCGGCGCCGTAGTCAATGTGCTCGAATCGGCCGGCCTGGACGTGAGGAATTCTGTCGATGAGCGTTTTGACCCCGTCGCCCGTCGTCGCGGTGGTTTTAACAACATAAATTCCCAAAATACGTTCGAGTTTTGCGACATCGATTTTTATGCCGAGCCGGTCCGCCTCGTCAGCCATGTTCAAGATCAGGATCACCGGAAGGCCGGCTTCAATCAGTTGCAGTGTTAAGACAAGCATCCGCTCAATATTCTTGGCGTCCACAACGTGCACAACCGCATCAGTTGGCCCGTTCAGCAGCAAATCCGAGGCGACTTTTTCCTCGTCGGTTATCGCCGACAAAGAGTACATGCCGGGCGTATCAATGATTTCGTATTTCCTGTCGGAAATCTGAGAAAAGCCTCTCGACAGCTCAATAGTCGTGCCGGGATAATTCGACACAGTGACATATCGGCCGGTCAACTTGTTGAACAACACGCTCTTGCCCACATTCGGACTGCCGACAAGCAAGACCCTGTGCACCGATGCATCGCTCTTATATCGAGACTTCTCTGACGGTTCGCCACGATCAGGATCCGGGCGTGTTATCTTTGCAGGCATAGAGTTATCCGGCCCCCGCTCGAATTTGAGATAAGTCCGTGCTCGTTTTCACATTATCTAAAAGCATCTGGAAAGCCCAATTTGCTGATATTGATTTGCATTATCATCACGTTGTCAAAAAAAAAGACAATCCCCATCAGGTCCTTTTCTGAGCATTTGCGTTGGCGCATTCCGGACACAAGCCGAATATATCAAGCTTGTGACTTTGTTGAACATAATCATATTTCCTCACGAGCTCATGCTGGAGCTTCTCAAGCTTGGGACTGTAAATCTCCTCGAACTTGCCGCACTTGACACAAATCAAATGATCGTGGTGCTCGTGGTTATACTTGTGCTCATAACGCAAGGTGCCGTCCCCAAAGTCAACTTGCCTGCACAAGCCCGATTCGTATATGAGCTTTACCGTCCTGGCCACCGTTGCGTACCCTATCCCCCGGTGCTTTCTCCTGACCAGGTCATACAACTCCTGGACAGTCACATGCTTTTCGGTAGCGAGGAACACCTCCAGCACCTTGTCTCTCTGACCAGTGTGCCGGAGTCCCTCATTGGCAACAAATTGCTCGAACTTTTGCTTAGCGTCCACTGTCTTCTATTCCCACATCGCAGTTTCACAATTCTTACAGCTCAATCTGTGCTGCATACGCGACTCTGATAAACTGCACGATGCCAACGGGCTTAGTGCTAATGATTATCATTATCGTATGATCGCATATTGTCAATACCATGTCAATATTTTTTCTGGAAAAACTTTCGACGACAGCTTATCTGAGGATCTTTGCATCCTGGTCGCCGCTTTCGAGATACGCCAACAACAACACATTACTCCTTGAATAACACTTGCTCCCAGATGATACTAAGGCTCCAGATGAACCTTCCTAAACATGTCTGTGGAAGACAGAATCTCCCTACAGCGACACATCATTCTATCAGATAGTGTCGAAATGTGAACGATTGATGACCTGATATGGAGCTTTGCCTACAGTATCTTTGGGCCGATCCTGGTAGCCTTCAGACGTATCGGGGCAGGGCCTGCCTCACTGCAATCGTCTCTATAATATGTGCATCGTGCCATCATATTTTGACTAAATGTCACGAAAATTGGCAGGAAATGCTAAAATGTTCGAAAAAGTGCGTCAAGTTCTTGGTTCTTGTTGGACTTAGTTAATAGGAGTCAATGATTAACTACGAAGAGCATGCTGAATTGGTTAGAAAGGCACAGCTCGGCGACAAGGAATGTCTGAGTCGCCTGGCCGAGGTGGCGAGAGTGCATCTGGGTGAATATGTGCTCCGTCTGACGTTGCAGGAAGATTTGACGCAGGATATCGTACAGGAGAGCATTCTGGAAATGTTTAGGGTATTCAACAAACTCAAGAGAGCAGACCGGTTCTGGGGCTGGCTGCACGGCATTGCTTTCAACAAGATTCGCAGTCATTACGGGCGGCAGTGGCGGCACAAGACGACCTCCCTGTCCGATGTCGATTGTGAGATCCAGGCCAGGGACGGCCAAAACGCCTTGGCCGGCATGATCAACCGTGAGCTCAAGCAGATCGTTATCAGATCAATGCAGGAGCTGGCGCCGCGTCACAGAGCCGTACTGACGATGCGCTGTTACGAGCAGATGCCGTACTCGAAAATTGCCGAGTCGATGGGATGCACCGAGTTTGGTGCCCAATCGTTGTTCTATCGGGCCAAGAAGTCACTGGCCAGGAAACTGTCACGTCACGGATTGGGCAAGCAGTACCTGCTGGCGGCTTTGGTGCTGTTCGGGAAGATGACCGCCGCAACCGAAGCGACGGCCGCGAACGTTTCTGTGACGGCAGCCACTATCAAAGTCGGCGCCGCGGCTTCTCTGGCGGCGATGGTGACAAGCAAGACGGCGGTCGTTTCGTTAGCTACCGCCGGCGTGATTGCCGGAGGCACCGTGGCAACGAAGCTCGCAGCGGACAATGTCGGCAAAGGGCTGCAAGGATCCGGGGCACAGACATTTTTCAATTCAGCATCGGGTACCGAGGCGAGCAGCGGCGCCGAGCAATGCTGGTACTTCTTCCCCGACGGTGCCGGCAGGCCAGTGATGACACGTCTGCTGAGATCCGATGTCTCCGGGAAACGATCTTACTGTCAACTGTTGCAGAATCAACACGCCAACTACTACTATGACAAAGACACCATCTTCATAAGTAATTTCCGCATGTACAATCCCGATCTTTCTGTCAGAAGATTGCCCACCGACGGTGAGGATTTGACTCGGTTCATTTCTCAGGTCGAAGGCAAACAGGCTGAGATGGAATATGTTTCCGGCATAAGAAAGGGATTGCTTGTGATCTCCAAACGCTCCGGCGCTCACGGCAACAAGATCTGGCGGATAGACCGCCACTTCAACGCGTTGGAAGAGGAGTATTTTCAATCCGATTGGCCGTCGAGCGCGAGAGTGATTGACAATCGAGATGCAATGCACGGACGGGGTTGGACATATTTCAGAATTTCCGGCCGGCTCAACGCAGAACAAATTTCGGGAACCGGTCGGATACCGTTCGTGTATGCGGCAGGCAAGCGATTCAGTCCCTGGCTTGAATTGCAGCTTGGGGACGGCTCAAGGATTGCCGACAGCGGGGCGCAGGCATGCGTGTTTGACAAAAGTGGAAAGCTGGTGGCGAAATACGAAGGGGGCAGTTTCTTCAAGGGATTGGCCCAGCCCTGGATGGGATTGCACACGATCGACACAGTGCGCCGAGATGCGGCCGAACAACAGGTGATGTTTGAGACCGGCAACGTATCGAGCAGCGACAAAGCAGAAGTTGTGTTGACGTGCGAACAAGCCAAGCTGGTCTATACCATTGACATGGAAACCGACGTCATCGAGAAGATCACATTTACGGCAAATGACGGCGGTGAGGGCGAGCTGATATTTTCTTACCTGCAGGACATTGATAATGTCGGTAATGAATTCACGCTGCCGAGGGTGAGAAGCTATCGCCGGCCCCAGCAGGATCCTCCGGGTATGCTGTGGCTCGTGAATTTGATGACAAATCGCTGGTGAATTGTATCTATTGTGAAAGAACGCGGAATAGAAAGGAAGGTGCACAATGGTCAACAAAACAAATATCATGACAAGAAGGGTGGTTTCGCTGCTTCTTACAGTGGTGGTTGGCGCGACAACTGTCGTATCAGGCGGGCGCGGGCGTATCCCCCCGCCGAAGTTCCTCTATGTCGACGTGCGTCGCGGCAATGACAACAACCAAGGACTGACACCGGAAAACAGCTTCGCAACCATTCAGATGGCCATCGACGCGGCGACAAATGGCGACACTGTCTTGGTCTATCCGGGGCTGTACAGTGAAGAAATCAATTTTTTTGGCAAAGCGCTCGTGGTCCGCGGCGTTGCTGCAGACGCTGCGGGCATACCTGTGCTCCATAATCCCGACGATTTTGCAGTCTCGTTCTACAGTGGTGAAGGTCCCGACAGTATCCTGGCGAATTTTGTTATAAGAAACAGCTTCATGGCCGTCTTCATCGCCAGAAGTTCACCGACTATCCGCAATGTGACGATAGTGGACAACACATACGGCATCGAAGCCTACGTGCGCTCGGAGCCGGACATAAGCGACAGTATCTTCTGGAGAAATTCCGGCGGGGATCTATTCGGATGCCAGGCGAGGTTCAGTCGCACAAGTGAAGCCGGCCAGGGACAAAGCAACATCACCGCCGACCCGCTCTTTGTGGACCCCAATTCCGGTGATTACCATTTGCTCTCAGAGAGGGGCCGCTACTGGCCCGAGCATGACGTTTGGGTCCTGGATCGAGTGACGAGCCCATGCATCGACGCCGGCGATCCGAACGCCGATCCATCGGACGAGCCGATGCCCAACGGAGGCCGGCTCAACATGGGCGCCTACGGCGGCACGGTGCAGGCCAGCATGTCACCGGGGCGGCCGTTTGGTCAGGCTTACAACCCAAGTCCAGCCAGTGGAGCCGTCGAGGTAAGCACAAATGCCAGATTAAATTGGGATGTCGGTTTCGACGCTGTCTTGCATCGCATCTATTTCGGAACTGAGAATCCTCCTCCGTTTGTATCCGATCAGGCCGTGATGGAAAGTCGGGGCAGGACGTGGTTTGATCCCGGTAGGATGAATAGTGATACTGGGTACTACTGGCGCATCGATGAGGTCGATAGTCAGGGCAACGAGACGGTGGGCAACGTCTGGAAGTTCACAACATCCTCGGGGCCGCCGCCAAAAGGCAGGGCTTGCTTCGTCCCAGAGACCGGCGTCTGGGTGGACGGGATCCTCGTTTCAATATCAAAGGTTGGTATAGGGCGCAGCATAAGCTGGGCTGACGGTGTCGGGATAAAGAGCTCGTCGGCGCCTCCATCCTGGCCGGGTAAAGTTGAGCAGGTGCAAGAGCACGAGGGCGTCTTCGAATGCTATGATGTTCTGCTTCAAAGCGGCGATCGCATCGGTGTGGCCGAGCGTCATTACTTCTTGACAGAATCGGGCAACTGGGTTGCTGTGCAAAATCTCAAGACAGGAACGAAACTGCAAACGCCAAGAGGCTCGATTGCGATTATGAACGTGACCAAGAGACCGATGCCTTATGCGGGGAAAGTTTACAATCTCAAGGTCGAAGGGTCGGACAGGTATCTCGTAGGCACAGATGCGATTATCGTGCGTGACCACTAAAACACTACGTCTGCATTCGGCCGATGCGAGTTGAATCTTGTTTTAGGTGGGTCGTGATAGGAATTGACTGTTTTCATTTGGAGAGATAGGAAGATGCGAGGCGAAGCAAATCAGGCTATATGGCTACTGAGCACGCTGTTTCTGCTGGCGACGTTATGCACGGCTGCGACAGGCAGGGTTATTCATGTGGACGCCGATGCCACGGGCGCAAATGACGGCTCAAGTTGGGACGATGCGCATAATTATCTTCAAGACGCTCTGGCTGATGCGAATACGGCTGAAAAGCCGGTCGAAATTTGGGTTGCTCAAGGGCTCTACAGGCCCGACCAAGGGGCAGAGTTCACACTCGGAGACCGAGGTGCGGAATTCCAGCTTTTAAGCGACGTGACTGTCCGCGGCGGTTTTGCCGGCGCCGGCTCAATATACCCCGACAGCAGGAATATTGAAGCATACAAGACTATCCTAAGCGGGGATTTGAGCGGTGATGATGCCGATGTAACCAATCCCGACGACTTATCGGGCGAACCCACCAGAGCGGAGAATAGCTATCGTGTTGTAGATGGCAGTGATACCGACGAGACAGCGGTGCTTGACGGCGTCACCATCACCGCCGGCAGTACAGGTATGAACAACGACTACGGTGATCCTACCCTGGTCAACTGCACATTCACCAATGCCCGTACGGGGATGGACAATCTGCGCAGCAGTCCAACACTGACCAATTGCACATTCAAAGGGCACTGGTTAGACGCGATTAAGCAACATGATGGGGTCTTAACGATCACTGATTGTTTCTTTAGCGGCAACTCCGGCACTTCGGTCGATGGCCGTTTCAACGCCGAACTGACATTGCATAACTGCACTTTTGTCGACAACGTAATGCACTCACGTGGAGCGATCGATTGTACAGGAGAAAATCTCAGGCTGTACAACTGTGAATTCAGGAACAATATTGCGAACAGCATGGCAGGTGTTAGTTCAAGAGTTGAGGGAGAGTTTATCGCAGACAACTGCACTTTTGCCGGTAATGTTGGCCTGTCAATAGACCACAAGAGAGGGCGCATAGTTGTATCGAATTGCGTTTTCGCGGGAAACATACAAGGCTTCCGCAGCGGCGGAATAGAATCGTGGAGCGAATACACCACGATACGGAACTGTACTTTCACTGGCAATTCCTCAGTCCACGGCGGCAGTGCTTTGCATCTTATTCGTGGAGGAGAGGTGTCAAACTGCATCTTGTGGGGTAACAGCCTACCAGCAGTGGATGGCCGGGAGCAGGAGATATTTATCAACTACTGCAATGTCCAGGAGGGCTGGCCCGGCGAAGGAAATATCGACGTTGCCCCGAATTTTGTCGAACCCGGCTACTGGGACCAGAACGGCACGCCGGGGGACGCTGATGACGATTTCTGGGTGGATGGAGACTACCACCTGCGCTCGCAAGCTGGCCGTTGGGACCAGCAAAGTCAAACGTGTGTCCAGGATGACTTAAGAAGCCCCTGTATCGACGCTGGCGATCCAAACGGTCCTATTGGAGTCGAACCGTTCCCCAATGGCGGGCGGGTAAACATGGGCGCGTATGGAGCCAGTGACACAGCCAGCAAGTCTTACTTCGGCAAGTCCCCTTGTGAGGTAATACTAGCAGGTGACATAAACGGTGACTGTGTAGTGGATTTCGAGGATCTCTCAATAATAGTCTCACATTGGATGATGCGGGGCGAAGATTTTATGAACGAGCCCCCGACGGTGAGAATTGTTGAGCCACAGGATGGGGATCGAATTGCGTGGCCCGGGCCTACACTGTTTCGTGCCGAGGCCAGTGATTTTGACGGCCATGTGGACGACGTTATGTTCTGGGTCCGACGTGAGACGGCTGACGGTTGGTCAAGTCGCGGTCTTCGTGGCAGTAGCGGGACAAATGGCTGGGAATATGAGTACACATGGAATGACGACTTTCCAAGCGGCGCCTTAACAGTCTGGGCCGAAGCCACGGACAACGAGGGCACAATCAGTGTCTCTCCTGAGATTGCGACCACTCTTTACCGTCCTTAACGCCGGGTGATTACTCCCTTTAGGAGGCACGAAAATGCGAAAATGGAAAAGTCTGGAGATCATGCTCAAGATCACTGTTCTTCTGATAGCATTGAGCTTATGCGTACCCGCCATAGGGAAAATCATCTATGTTGATGCCGGTGCCGCTGGTGCGAACAACGGCTCAAGTTGGGCCGATGCCTACAATTACCTTCAGGATGCCCTCGCCGATGCGAACACTGCTGAAAAGCCCGTCGAAATCCTCGTCGTACAGGGTATTTACAAACCCGACCAGGGAGCAACAATGACTTTGGGAGACCGCAGCGAGACATTTCAACTTATCAGCGGTGTTGCTATTCTTGGTGGGTATGCCGGCGTCGGTGAGCCACGCTCCGATGCGCGTGACATCGAATTATATGAGACCATCCTCAGTGGCGACCTATATGGTAATGACATCGACGCAAACTACGCCGAGAACTTGCTGCAAGAACCTTACAAAGCAGATAACAGCTACCAAGTCGTAACCGGTAGCCGAACCGATGAAACAGCCATCCTTGATGGATTCACCATCACGGGCGGTTGTGCCAACTTTTATACCAATCGTAACGGCGCCGGGCTGCTCAATCAGGACGGTTCACCGCGGATTTCCAACTGCACATTCATCCATAACACGGCGCAGTATTTTGGCGGCGGGATATATAACTATTACAGCAGCCCCACAATTGTAAACTGCACTTTCGTGCAAAACTCAGCACAGGATAAAGGCGGCGGGATATATAACTATCAGAGCAGTCCAAGCTTGGTCAACTGCAAATTCATCGAGAGTTCGTCGCGATATGGTGGCGGAGTGTACAACGTAAAGAGCAGCGTGAGCATGGACGAGTGTGAATTCATTGGCAACTCCGCCCGTCAAGGCGGCGGGATATACAGCGACGACAGCAGCGCCGCACTCGTAAACTGCGTTTTCACCCAGAACTCGGCCGAGGATAAGGGAGGCGCGATATACAGTTTCGAGAACAAGCCGAGCCTGAACAACTGCACATTCAGCGGGAATTCGGCAGAGTATGGCGGTGGCGGGATATGCTTTCACAGCAGTGATGCGAACCTTACCGACTGCACATTCAGTAAAAACTCGGCATCTTATGGCGGCGGGATATATAATCAAGGTAGCGACCCGATCCTGACCAACTGCGTGCTCATCGCGAACTCGGGGGGTGATTACGGCGGCGGGATGTACAATACAAGCAGTAACCCGACCTTAAACAACTGCATGGTCACCGCAAACCGAGCGAACTCTTACGGAGGCGGTATGTCCTGCAACAACAGCGACTTGACTTTGACCAACTGCACGTTCACGGATAACTCGGCACGGAACGGAAATACCATAGCTTTCAACTCTCGGGGACAGAGGGGGCAGAGCACTGCCGGGGCTATCGACTGCATCATTTGGGATGGCGGCAACGCGTTATGGATTAACGACCGTTCGAGAATAGCTATCTCCTACAGCAATATTCAGGGCGGCTGGCCCGGCGAAGGCAACGTTGATGTGGACCCGCTGTTCGTGCATCCGGACGGTCCCGACATGGTACCAGGTACTGAAGACGACGACTTGCGGCTGGCCCCTCTATCGCCCTGTGTCGATGCCGGTGATCCGAGCTATGCGCCCGGGCCAGACAAAAAAGACCTTGACGGCCACCCGCGCATCGTAAGCGGCCGCGTAGATATGGGCCCCTATGAGTTCCAAGGCATAATATATGTCGGTAACGATGTCTCTGACAATCCTCTCAGATATGGAACCGAGCACAATCCCCTCGGTAGCGTGCAGGAGGCAATTGACCTGGCGAAGGACGGATATAAAGTGCTCGTTAAGCCGGGCCTGTACGATAAGATTGACTTTAGCGGTAAAGCTACAACGGTCACAGGCATTGGCGGGGCGGCGGTGATTGATGGTTCGACGGCCACCCGAGGAGGCAGCACGAAGGGGGAACAGGACGCCGTCACCTTCCACACAGGCGAGGGACCGGGCAGCGTGCTGAAGAACTTCGTTATCAGAAACAGCGGCATGGCAATCTCCCTCAATAATGGCAGCAGCCCCACGATTTCCAACATCACAATTGTAAACAACGATTTCGGCATAGCGGCTTATGAAAATTCGAATCCGCGCATAAGTAATGTTATTTTGTGGAACAACAGGGACGGAGATATCTTTCAGTGCGATGCGAGTTATAGCTGCATCGAGAGCGGGACCCCGGGCGAGGGCAACATAAGCAGTGATCCGCTGTTTGTCGACGCAGCCAACGGCGACTATCATTTGCTCAGTCAGGGTTGGTATTGGAGCATGCAGGCCAAATCCTGGACTTACGATGAGAATGTTACAAGTCCGTGCATAGACGCCGGCAATCCGGTTTCGCCGCTGGCTGACGAGCCGATGAGCGCACCGCGAGACGTCGACAACGAGTACGGCGTAAACCGACGCATCAATATTGGAGCTTTCGGCGGAACGTTCCAGGCGAGCATACCGCCACTCGGCTGGATGGTTCCGGAAGGCGAAATGGTCTCTGTCGAATCCGATCCGGCTCAATGAACTGCGGATTGAAACCGGGCGGCCCGGGCGACCGCTGGCGGCAGTTCTTGAGAATTATGTTGATAGCCAATGGAATAACAGATATCATAATATCATAAGATGAGATTCATGTGTGCGAATGTGGAGACAGGATGCGTGCAGAAACATTGCCAAAACCTGTCGTTTTTCAGGCTTGGGATAATCGTGCACGGAGAAGGCCATCGAGAGGCTTCACTCTGGTTGAGCTTCTGGTGGCGATTTCCGTGATTGCGGTTCTGACGGGAATTCTCCTGCCCTCGCTGAACAGGGCCAGACAGCAGGCGCGAATCCTGCTCGGCACACGTAACCAGCGCGAGATTGTCCTGGGCGTGAACCTGTTTGCCTCGGACAACGACCAGCAGTATCCGGAATCCGTTGCGACCATAGGTGACGTGTCGTTGTCCTGGAACTGGCAGGAACCGATGATGCTGACGGGTTTCCGTGCAAGAAGTCCCCGTCTGCATCGTTCCATGAGTGTGTACCTGCGAGCCTACATCAAAGAGGCCGCTACGATGTACTGTCCCAGCGCGCCTCGAAAATACAAGCACCTTCAGGATGCCTGGGATGCCGGCGACGAGTGGGACAATCCCGAAACGCCGCCCGTGCTGGATCCGATGAGCGGGACATATTGCTTCTATTGGAACTACACCGGCTATCTCCAGGAGAGGGAATATCTTTTCAGAGGGCCGCAGAGTACGGCCGGTGGGCCGGGCCGAAGCAAACTGCTGGTGAGTGATTACTTCGGTTACGACCATCATCGAAATCGAGACGCCTATGGCAGTTGCGAGAAGTTTGCGGCAGCTTCGATCGCAGAAGGGTCGCTGCTCTCCTCGGCGTATTGGTCCGATCGGGGCCGTGCCGGCGCAGATGCGCCCGAGATCAAGCTGCACGCCGGCTACACGGACGGGCATGTGGAGAGCTTCTCCGCCTCAGACACCTTGACCATGAAGGTTATAAGGTATCCCGAGACAGGAGAGCCTTACCTCGACGGCATAGGACCGGGCGATTTCTACCTGCCGCGAAACGCCCTGCATTGACAATCTTGCAGACGTCGCCCGGCGTGGTTATGAAAGCGAGCACCGCAGTCACAACCGAAATGTCGGTTTGAATGAGTCTTCTTTGGAAAACGGCGTCCAATAGGGAAGGAGGGCTGTCCACCATGCTCAAAGCAAGAGCTTCTACGTTAACTGCATCGCACATCTTTTTCGAAACATCTTCTTGAACAGTGCAATAAGGACTGTGCATGAAACAAATTCTCGAATTTGGGGTCCAAGTGTGCCATAGATTCCGGTGCGATCGATTGAGTGGAGCCGGAACTGTAGCTGTTCTATCCCGGCGCGCCGGGAAGGATTCCACGATTAAGGAGCAGCCGAAGATGCGGTGCAATTGCCCAGCCAAAACGGGAAGTTATTTCATGCACGGTCATAGGCATTGATGGTTCGGATCCGGTGTTTGTCGCTCCTGAACATGCGGTCAGCTCCTTTTGAGAAGGCTGTGGCCGGTCATTTCTTCCGGTTGTGGCAAGTGCATCATTTCCAGCAGTGTGGGGCCTATGTCGGCTAATATGCCATCTTCGCGGAGTTTGTTGCCCTTAAGTCGTTCGTCGAATATGACCACCGGTACGTCGCCGATGGTATGGGCCGTATGCGGACCGCCGGTGCTGGCGTCTATCATTTTTTCAAAGTTGCCGTGATCGGCGGTGATAATCGCCGAACCGCCCAGACTCTTGACTTTGTCCAGTATCCTGCCCACGCATTCATCCACCACCTCGGCGGCCTTGATCGAAGCGGCCAATATGCCAGTGTGGCCGACCATGTCGGGATTGGCAAAATTAACCACGATCACATCGTATTTGTCCGAGTCGAGTCTCTCAAGCACGACGTCTGCGACCTCATGCGCACTCATCTCCGGCTGCAGGTCGTATGTGCGAACTCGGGGCGAGGGCACGATCTGCCTGTCTTCACCCGGGAAAGGCTTATCGGCATAATCATTGAAGAAAAAGGTGACATGCGCGTATTTTTCCGTCTCGGCGCAACGGAATTGCCTGAGCCCCTGCGAGGACCAGTAGGCCGCCAGGGTGTTTTTCATTTTCGGTGGCTTCGCAAACGCAACGGGCGCCGGTATGGTTGCGTCATATTCGGTCGTGCAAACGAAATAAATGTCCGGCTTAGCTGTCCTGGCAAATTCTTCGAAGTTCGGCTCGACGAGCGCCCGGGTGATTTCGCGAGGCCTGTCGCCGCGGAAGTTGAAGAATACCACGCCGTCGCCATCGTCTATTGTTGCTATCGGCTCGTCGTCGGCATTGACAACACACGTTGGCTCGATGAATTCATCGGTCACTTCATTCTCATAGCTCCTGGCGACCGCTTCGGCTGCACTGCTCGCCTTGTTGCCCTTGCCTATCCTCAGGCATTCATAAGCTCTTTGCACACGGTCCCAACGGCTGTCACGGTCCATCGCGTAGAATCTACCCATGACCGAGGCTATTCTGCCTACACCTATCTCTTGGGCCTTCTTTTCGATTTCGGCTATGTAGCCGGCTCCGCTGTCAGGCGGCGAATCACGACCATCGGTGAAAGCATGAATGAAAACATCTTCTACAGCATTTCGTTTTGCCAGTTCGAGCAACCCGTAGAGGTGGTCCAGTAGCGAGTGCACGCCGATGTCACTGCACAGCCCCATGACGTGCATCTTGCCGTTATTGCGCAGGACGAATTTGGCCAGATTCAAGAACTCTTTGTTCTCGAAGAAAGAGCCGTCCTGAATCGTCTTGCTGATTCTTACGGATTCCTGCGGGACGATTCTGCCTGCGCCGATATTCTGATGTCCGACCTCGCTGTTGCCCATTGTCCCGGCCGGCAGGCCAACGTCCAATCCGCTGGTGTGGACAAGACAGTTCGGAAACTCCGCCATCAGCATGTCGTCCACCGGCGTACTCGCCTGCTTGATAGTGTTGTATTCGTCTTGCGAGCTGTCGGGGTTGTAGCCCCAGCCGTCGCGGATGATCAGCACGAACGGTCTATTTTTCAACGTTGCTTTTTGTTTTGCCATGGTGAAAGGCACCTTTCAAGCAAAAGCAATAAAGACGAGGCAGTGCCTCGTCTACATTTTCACAGGTCCGGTCAATACTCGCAGTATGATACCGGCTCGCCTCGAGCATGTCAAACATTTACAGAGCATCCGAAAGAACAAAATTTGCACCTGTTCCAAAAGTTTTTGACAACGGCACTTGCTGTGATATAATGCCCTGCCGATTGAAAACAAGCCGAAAACAGTTGCCACTGGCGGCGAACGCGGCATGATAAACACCGAATATGACCGAAGCAAAGACAAATGACGATGGCGTCCGATCGAGCCTGAACCGATTCACTCGAAAATTTCAGGTGACCCTACTGCTGCCGGACCGAAGAACACATCTGCTGTTTTGGCCTTTAATGATCGGCGGGCTGCTGCTGGATTTGTGGAGCAAAAAGGCGGCGTTCGAGAGGCTGGAGCCGTACGAGGTATATCGCGTCATAGACGGCTTTCTCCAATTGGTGCGAGCTGAGAACAATGGCGCCGCTTTCGGATTGTTCGCCGGTAGGTCCTACTTCCTCACGGCTATTTCAACCATCGCGATGGTGGCGATCCTCGGGGTCTTTCTTTTCTTTAACAGCAGGCAGAAACTGGTCAATATTGCACTGGGGCTTTTCGCTGCGGGGGTATGCGGCAATTTATACGATAGGGCTTTCAACGACGGTCGGGTGCGGGACTTTATCGACCTCTACTACCGCAGCTATCACTGGCACACTTTCAACGTAGCCGACGCTCTACTTTGTGTCGGGGTAGGGCTGCTGATGATTTCGACCTTTCTTATTGAGCAGCCTGCTCAAAAACATGATCGGCAACATAAATAGGTGCATCTGTCGCGACGCCCAGGGCGATAGCATCGGAAGGGCGCGAATCAATTTCGATTGTCCGCCCGTTCAGGATCAGATGTATCCTTGCATAGAATACGTGCTGACGCAGATCGCTTATGACTATCCTTTCTATTTGGGCGCCGAGATTCTCAATCACGTTTGCGAGCAAGTCGTGCGTCATCGGGCGAGCCGGCGCGATTCCTTTCAACCGGCGGTCGATCGCAAAAATCTCGACTATGCCGATCACGATAGGAAAACTCCGCTCGCCGGCACGCTCCTTGAGGACGATCACCTGCTGGTCGGACATCTCATTTATGATTATGCGAGATAACTCGGCTTCCAATTCCATTCTAATGTCACCTTTATCCGGTTGAAACAAGTATGAGCTTGCTCACCCGCCATTGTCCAATTCCGAGAGGTGCCTGTCAACGGTCTTTAATTGTTCCATGAGCTGAGCGAGCTTATCCTTAGCCTGAGCCACGACTTGCGGCTTTGCCCTGGTGACAAAATTTTCGTTGGCCAGTTTGGCCTCGACACCGCTCTTTGCCTTTTCTATCTGCTGCTTCTGTTTCTCGAATCGCAGCCGTTCAGCCTGCGGATCAATCGCGTCGTGTACGTAAACCTCCGCCACATCCGCGACGGCAACGGCGGCATTGGCCGGTTTTTCGATGTTGGCGCCGGCTTGAAATTCTTTGACGCCGGCGGACTGCCCGATGAGTCCGGCGCTGCTGTTGAGGACATCGACAATTTCCTGCTGCGCTCTCACCGACACGACCAAAGGCACTTTCGGGGGGATATTCCTGTTGTTTCTGACCTCCCGAATGGTCCTGACAACCCCTTGCACAATCTCAATCTGCTTGGCAGAATCCGGATCCCGCAGGGAGTCAATTTCTTTCGGCCATGCAGCCATCACCAGCGATTCCGAGCTTTTCGCCTCCGCCAGGCCCGCAAGACCTCTAACCGGTGTGACCTCGTTCAGCTTCTGGAATATCCCCTCGGTAATGAACGGCACAAAAGGATGCAACAGGCGCAAAATCTGGTCCAACGCAAAGGCCAGAACATTCTGGGCAATTGGCTTTGCTTTTTCGTCCTGCATCCTCGGTTTTGCCCATTCGAGATACCAGTCGCACAAATCGTTCCAGAAGAATCTGTAGAGACCCGCCAAGGGTTCACTGTACTTGAAGTTGTCCAGAGATTCCGTAACCTCGGAAATCGTCTCAGCCAACCTCGACAAAATCCACTTGTCGGTAATATCCATCTTCTCAGGCTCGAATCCGCCAAGGTCCATCCCTTCGAGATTCATCAGGGCAAAACGCGAGGCGTTCCAGAGCTTATTACAGAAATTTCGCCCGATGTCGAACTTCGGGGACGTATTTACCGTGCGCCCATCGGGCAATGTCATTGCAGCCACAGGCATCCTGATGTCCTGCGTATCCGTGGCCATGCTGGCCAACGTAAAACGCATCGCATCGACTCCGTGACTGTCGATGGCTACCAGCGGATCGATACCGTTGCCGAGACTCTTGGACATCTTGCGCCCCTGGCCGTCCTGTATCATCGCGTGAATATACACGTCGGCAAACGGGATATCGCCCGCACAGTACTGTCCCATCATTACCATGCGCGAGACCCAGAGGGTAATGATCTCACGCGCCGTGCAGAGGACGTTGCCCGGATAGAATGTCTTCAACTCCGGCGTCTCATCGGGCCAACCCAGTGTGCTGAAAGGCCAAAGCGCCGAAGAGAACCACGTATCAAGCACATCCTCATCCTGAACGTATCCGGTCTGTTCAAGTATCCTCTCCGCTTCGGGCTGACCGGGAGCAGGGGAGACATAGGCATATCGAATGCCGTCTTCATCGCGATACTGTACAACGGCTTCGTACTGGCCGTTGATAACCACCTCGACGGACTCACCGTAGGAGTCTGTGTCCTCAGGAATGGAATCGATCCCATTCCACGGAGCTATGAAACTGTCGTTAGCTCTTCCTTTCCAGATCGGAATTCTATGTCCCCACCAGAGTTGTCTGCTGATGGGCCAATCCCGCAGGTTTTCGATCCAGGCCTGGTAGGTTTTGGCATAGCGATCCGGGATGAAATGCAGGCGGTTGTCGAGCAGTGGTCCCAGGGCGAGGCCGGCCAAAGAATTTAGCGGTACATCTGTTCCCTCGATGAGACCCTGGCCAAACTTGTCGCTTAGATGTTCGATCGGCTTCTTGACGGCTATATACCATTGGTCCGACAAATAAGGCTCTATCGGCACGTGACTGCGATAGCTGTGCCCGACCTCGTGGACGTATTCTCGAACGTCTTCAAGCAGCTTTTCCGTTCGGAACCATTCGATAATCGCCTCGCGTGCCTCGAAGCGGTCCATGCCGAGCAAAGACTGGGCTTCCGGCGTATCGACATCTTCCCAGCCGTGCTTGTCGCTTATCGATCCGTCCGGCGCCATGACGTTGATAACATCCAACGCGTGTCTCTGGCCGATCTGCCAGTCGTCCGGATCATGAGCAGGGGTGACCTTTAGAAATCCCGTGGAAAACCGCGCTTTCTCATCCTCGCTGTCTGGGTCGGGCATGACAACGTGCTCGTCGGCGATGATCGGGATCAGCCGGCCCACGATCGGAAGGCGGACTTTCTTACCGACCAGACATTTGGCACGTTTGTCGCTCGGGTTCATCGCGACGGCGGTGTCACCGAGCATCGTTTCCGGGCGGGTTGTGGCGACCGTGACGCATTCGATTTTCTTGCCGTCTATCTCAACGGGTTCAACAAGCGGATATTTCAAATACCAAAAATGTCCCTGTACGGTCTCATGCTCGACTTCGTCGTCGGCCAGCACCGTCTGAGTGGCGGGGTCCCAGTTGACGAGCCTCTTGCCGCGATAGATCAGCCCGTCCTTGAAGAGCTTGAAGAATGTGCGGCGCACAGCTTTGGCACAAACCTCGTCCATTGTGAATCGCGTTCGCTCCCAATCACAGGAACAGCCCATCGCCTTGAGCTGTCCGATGATCGTGGCTTCATATTCGTCTTTCCATGCCTGGACTCGCCCGACAAATTCCGCCCGCTCGAAGTCCGTCCGCCGCTTTCCTTCTTCCGAGAGTATCCGCTTCTCAACAACTGTCTGCGTGGCTATACCCGCGTGGTCGGTGCCCGGCATCCACAGCGTGTTGTAGTTCTGCATCCGCCTCAAGCGAATCAGAATGTCCTGCAATGTGTTATTCAGTGCGTGACCCAGGTGCAGCGGGGCGGTGACGTTGGGCGGAGGTATGACGATCGTGTACGTCGCTCCATCATCGCCATCGGCGTGCGGCTCGGGATGAAAGTAGGGATGCGAAGACCACAAATCGTTTACTTGTCGCTCAACGCTCCCGGGTTCGTAAGTTTTCGATAGTTCTTCAGCCATAGCGTATCAAGTTTCGCCAATCGCTAATAAAAAGAAATTCCGGCCCAGTACGGCGGCCGGAATATGATCCTAACAAAAACGCAGAACAGTGTAAAGCAGACAATTGAGCACCGATCAAGCAATCTCGGTGTCGAGCCTAATCGAGGTTCATCGTCATCAGGAACTCCCCGTTGGTTCGCGTCTTGGCCAGCCTGCTCTTGAGCAGTTCCACTGCCTCGACCGGGTTCAATTCGCTCAGGACTCTTCGGAGCCTGTACACGAGTTGAAGCTCTTTGGGATCGAGCAGAAGTTCTTCCCGTCTGGTTCCGCTTCGGCTGATGTCGATAGCCGGGTAGGTTCGCCTTTCGACAAGACGTCTGTCGAGGTGTAGCTCCATGTTTCCAGTTGCTTTGAATTCTTCGAAGATCACCTCGTCCATTTTCGAGCCCGTATCGATCAGCGCTGTTGCGAAAATAGTCAGCGAACCGCCTTCTTCGACATTTCTTGCCGCGCCGAAAAATCTTTTAGGCATCTGCATTGCCCCGGCGTCAACACCACCGGTCAGAATTCTGCCCGAGTGAGGCATTTCGGTATTGTATGCACGCGCCAGACGCGTTATTGAGTCGAGCAGGATCACCACGTCCTGACCGTACTCGATGAGCCGCTTTGCCTTCTCGATTACGACTTCGGCAACCTGACAGTGACGTGAGGCCGGCTCATCGAAAGTCGAGCTTATGACTTCCACGTCGTCGGCGGTCTTACGCTCCATTTCTGTCACTTCTTCGGGCCGTTCGTCGATCAGCAGCACGATCAATTTGATCTCGGGATGATTTGTGCTCAGGGCATTTGCCATTTTTTGCAGCAATATCGTCTTGCCTGTTCGCGGCGGAGCG
>Ga0255052_10001369_pt1 | contig 18376 bp, 17 predicted proteins | sample JV7_2_21_MG_FD_188632 | JGI IMG/M metagenome (GOLD analysis project Ga0255052, IMG submission 188632) | Seawater microbial communities from Jervis Inlet, British Columbia, Canada - JV7_2_21 | ecosystem: Environmental > Aquatic > Marine > Inlet | place: Canada: British Columbia | collected... | reverse complement strand
CGGCACCGTGAGGAACTCGGTCTCAGCGGCAATTTGACACTTCAGGTACTCGGGCAGGCTCATAGTCGTCAGCCGACAGCCGTCGCAACCGGCTGCAGGCGGTCGAACCGTCGTACCCCCTCGAGCGCGTCAAGAATGTCCGCGACCAGATCTTCGGATCCTTCAAGCCCCACCGACAACCGAATCAGGTTGGGTCGAATGCCCGCTTCCGACAGCGCCTCATCGCACACAGGCGCATGAGTCATCGACGGCGGATGGCATACCAGGCTCTCTACACCGCCCAGGGATTCGGCCAGCGAGAAATATTTGAGGTTGTTGACGAAGGTCTGAACCGCGGCTTCCCCACCGCTGATTTCGAAACTGACCATGCCGCCAAAGCCGCGTTGCTGACGCTTCGCAATGTCATGGCCCGGGTGCGACTCGAGGCCCGGATAATAGACACGCTCGACCAGCTCATGAGCATCGAGCGCGTTCGCTACGAGGCTGGCGTTCTCCTCGTGCTGCTTGATGCGCGGGTGCAGAGTACGGATGCCGCGTAAGGTCAAATAACTATCGAACGGTGCGCCGGTTATGCCGATGCAGTTAGCCCAATACGCTATCTGTTCCGCAAGCTCGTCGCTCGCCGCGACGACGCAGCCGCCAACTACGTCACTGTGGCCGTTGATGTACTTTGTCGTCGAGTGAATGACCAGATCAGCACCGAACTCGATGGGGTTTTGCAAAGCTGGCGACAGAAACGTGTTATCGACGGCAAGTAATGCGCCGCACTCTTTGGCGATCGCAGCAATCCTCTCGATGTCAACAATACGCAATAAAGGATTCGACGGGGTTTCGGCCAGAATGATCTTCGGCCCACATGCGCAGGCAGCGTGCAGCGCGTCCAGGTCCGTCTGGTCGACGAATTTCACTTCGAACAGTCCTTTCTTCGACTGCTGCTCGAACAAGCGAAATGTTCCGCCATAACAATCGTGCGGCGCAACAATTACATCGCCAGGCTCGAGTAGCTGTGTCAGGAGCGTCAAAGCCGCCATGCCTGACGAGGTCACCACGGCACCTGCGCCGCCTTCGAGCTCGGCGAGCGCATCGCCGAGCGCGTCGCGCGTCGGATTTCCAGAGCGCGTGTAGTCGTACTGCCGCTTCTCACCGAACCCTGCGAACGCGAAGTTCGAAGATAGGTGCAACGGCGGCACGACAGCGCCATGCTGTGTGTCCGATTCAATGGACGCACGCACTGCGCGGGTGGTTTTGCTGGCTGGGGATGTCATTGTCGGTCTCCGCTTTTTGATTCCAATACCTTCTCATCGGAACCCTGCGAAGCCCGCAAGGGAGGGGTGTTCTGCCCTTCATTCGGAAAATTGCCGAAAAATTGCAGTAACCCTCATCTACCGATGCAGTTGCACTTGGCAACGCATCGCAGGAGTTGGCACCTTTCCAGGATGGTTAGTCCTGAAGGTTGCCCCGGCGTCGTCGGGCCTATCCCTCGACCGGTCTCGATGAGTTTCACGGAGTGTATGTGCAATCCGCCGTAAGGGTCAAGGCATTGCTACCACTTTATTTAGTGTCACAAGTAACCGTTTTTACTGAAATAACGGGCTCAGCCCGGAGCTGCGAAAACAAAGACTCGTTGGCTTGCTATCTCCATGACGATGTACTAGTGTACTAACACGTTAATACACTGGTTCAAAATGAAACCCAACCGCAATGACTCAGCTCGTCGCCAGCACGAGGCTGAAGACGCACTGTTTGAGGCTGTTATCAGTCTGCGAACGGTTGATGAGTGCCGTAATTTCTTCAAGGACTTATGCACGCCGGCAGAGCTGCAGGCGCTGGTCGACCGTTGGCAGGTGGTCGAATATCTCGAGCAAGAGCTCCCCTACCGCAAGATTCATGACCTGACAGGCGTCAGCGTTACAACTATCGGTCGCGTCGCCCGCTTTCTCTCCGACGGCTTCGGGGGTTATCGCGCAGCGATCGACCGCACACGTACTTCAGGCGCTCACACCTCCCACTAAGGATATCCCGATGGACACCCCTGAGCAGCGCATTCAGATTGCGGTGCAAAAGACCGGCCGTTTGACCGACCACTCGATTGACTTGCTCGAGCGTTGCGGCTTGAAAATTACGAAAAGCAGGGACCAGCTGATTTGCTATGGCGAGAACATGCCGATCGATCTGTTGCTGGTCCGTGATGACGATATTCCGGGCCTGGTGAGCGAGGACGTCTGCGATCTGGGGATAGTCGGCCTCAACGTCGTTGAGGAAAAACGCCTCAACCTGGAGTCTGACGGACGTGAGGGTCTGTTCAAACAGATTTATGAGCTGGACTTCGGACACTGCAGACTATCGCTCGCCGCACCCGAAGACACAGAATATTCAGGTCCAGTATCATTAGCAAACAAAAGAATTGCAACGAGTTACGTCGGACTCTTGAATAACTACCTTAAGTCGAAAAACATCAATGCCGAAACCGTGTATTTCTCCGGTGCCGTGGAAATCGCACCCAAACTGGGCAGAGCCGATTTCATCTGCGACCTGGTATCCACAGGTTCAACGCTGAAAGCAAACGGGCTCTCCGAGGTGGAGGTATTGCTCGACAGCGAAGCTGTCGTCATCCAAACGCTGGCACCGCTGGGCGCTGAGAAACAGGCGCTCGTTGACAAGATTCTGCAACGCCTGGACGGTGTACTGCAGGTACGCGAAAGCAAGTACATCATGCTGCACGCGCCGCGTGCGGCACTTGCGGAGATACGCGACCTGCTGCCCGGCTCTGAGGCTCCCACGGTATTGCCGCTGGACGGCAGCGATGACAAGGTCGCCGTGCACGCAGTCTGTCGCGAGAACGTGTTCTGGGAAACTCTCGAGAATCTCAAAGCCGCAGGCGCAAGTTCCCTGCTGGTCTTGCCCGTCGAGAAAATGCTGGCCTGAGCAATGCCTGCCGAATTGACATTTTGGAACGGGCTGGACGACGCCAAAAGAAGCGCTTTGCTGCAGCGTCCTGCTGTCTCGCAGGATGCTGGCATTCGTGAACGGGCAGCCGAAATTATCGCTACGGTTCGTAGTCGCGGCGATTCTGCCGTGCGGGAACTGACTGAACGGTACGATCGCGCAACTATCTCCGAGTTTCGAGTTAGCGCTGACGAAATCGAGGCCGCGACCCGGCAACTGACGACGAATCAGCTTGCGGCGATCGATCTTGCGATTGGCAACGTTCGTCGTTTCCATGAGCCGCAGCGTCCGGTCCCTATCTTGGTTGAAACGATGCCAGGTGTCGTCTGTGAGCGCCTCAGCCACCCGATCGAAGCCGTTGGGCTCTATGTACCGGCCGGCACTGCGCCATTGCCCTCTACCGCTATCATGTTGTCCGTTCCGGCAACGATTGCCGGTTGCCGAACGAAAATCCTGTGTTCGCCACCTCGACCCGACAGCACGGCCGACCCTGCCGTGCTGGTCGCGGCATCCCGCGCTGGTGTCGAGGATATTTTCAAGATCGGCGGTGCGCAGGCGATTGCGGCAATGGCGTTTGGCACCGAGAGCGTGCCGAAAGTCTGTAAGGTATTCGGACCCGGGAATGCTTGGGTCACCAGCGCGAAGTTACAGGTCAGCACTGATCCAGGCGGCGCGGCAATCGATATGCCGGCAGGCCCGTCTGAGGTTCTGGTTATTGCAGATGAAAACGCGTCTGCTGAATTTGTGGCTGCCGACCTGTTGTCGCAAGCGGAGCACGGCGTTGACTCGCAAGTGTTGCTGGTCACGACCAGCGCGGAACTGGCACGCGCCGTAGTCGCGCAGCTCGACCGTCAGCTGGAGGTCTTGTCCCGCGCGAAAATAGCCGCCGAGTCGCTGGAACACTCGCGGATAATCATCGTCGATGACATCGACATGGCAATCTTAATCAGTAATCGCTATGCGCCCGAGCATTTGATTCTGCAGGTCGACAGCGCACGGGAAATGCTGCCGGCGCTAAGAAATGCGGGTTCGATCTTTGTTGGCCCGTGGACGCCTGAATCGGTCGGCGACTATTGCAGCGGCACGAATCACGTCCTGCCAACGGATGGTTTTGCACAAGCCTACAGCGGTCTCGGTGTTGACCAGTTCATGCGTCAAATGACTGTGCAGGAACTCAGTCGTGACGGCCTCAATGAGCTTAGCGAGGCAGTGATCAGCCTGGCTGAGCTGGAAGGGCTGGATGCACATGCGGCGGCCGTGAGTTGCAGGCTGAGCCGCGTATCATGAGTATCGTCAAACTCGCACGACCGGAGATTCAGTCGCTGCATGCCTACAAGGCGGCTGATCAGGTTGACGATACCGTGCGACTGAACGCCAACGAATCGCCTGTCCTGACAGCGGCGGACAAGTTTCGCCGACCGCTCAATCGCTATCCGGAAATTCGCCCGCAAAAACTGCAGCATGCGCTCGCCGCACGCTTTGGATGCGCACCAGAACGACTGCTGGTAACACGAGGGTCCAGCGAGGCAATCGATCTGCTCGTGCGGACGTTTTGCCGCGCGGGCAAGGACAGTGTCTTAACGACCTCGCCGTCGTTTTCAATGTACCGACACTATGCCGAAGTACAGGGGGCCAATATTATCGAAGTCGCGACACTGTCGGAGCGCGACTTTGCAATTGACGTCGACGCTGTGCTGCGCGCCTGCGATGCCTCGACTCGACTGATTTTTATTTGTTCGCCGAATAACCCAACCGGTACAACGCTGCCCAGGGATGATCTGGAAAAATTGCTGAAGAAGCGCGGTGAACGCTCAGCTATCGTGGTCGACGAAGCCTATGTGGAGTTCGGAGCTGCCGCGTCGGTCGTAGAGCTGTTGGCTCAATACCCCAATCTGCTGGTATTGCGTACGCTGTCGAAAGCGCTGGGGTTCGCAGGGGCGCGCTGCGGCGCCGTAATCGGTGACGAGGCTGTCGTTCGAATGCTCGATGCTGTGCAGGCGCCGTACGCGCTTGCGACACCGGTCGTCGAATGCGTGGAGGACGCGTTGCAGGACCGTCAGCTCGCAATCGCCGAGCATGCCGTTGCGCAGATTGTCGAGGAACGGGAAAGACTAATCGACACCATTGGTAGGTTCGCGTTCGTCAGAAAGATCTGGCCGAGCGACGCCAATTTCTTCCTGGTCCAGGTCGACGACGCGCCCACCGTTATGCGTCGTTGCCAGGAGCACAACCTGCTGCTTCGACATCTTGGTGGCAAACTTGCGTCGTGCATTCGCATCACCGTCGGCAGCGCCGACGAGAACGACCAACTATTACGCGCCCTAGAGACGCTCAGGGGCTCATGACTATGACTGCGAAAGTGTTGTTCGTTGATCGCGACGGTACCTTGATCGAGGAGCCGGATAATTTCCAGGTAGACTCCGTCGAGAAGATTCAGCTGGTCGAGGACGTGATTCCGTCTTTGCTCGAATTGGCGCGGTATGGTTTTCGTTTCGTAATGGTCAGTAACCAGGATGGACTGGGTACCGACGCGTTTCCGCAAAGCGATTTCGACGTCAGCCACGCGCACACACTCGGCCTGTTCAACAGTCAGGGTATCTCTTTCGATGAAATTTTCATCTGCCCCCATTTGCCCGATGAGAATTGTGAATGCCGCAAGCCGCGTGCCGGACTGCTAACGAAATACCTGGCGGCCACGGATATCGACCTCGACGCATCGGCGGTCATCGGTGATCGGAGCACAGATATGCAGTTGGCAGAGCGACTCGGCGTCCGTGGTTTGCTGCTTAACGCCGATGACGAAGAAGCACTGACATGGCCCGAGATCGTCGACCTGCTATGTCATTCAGACCGGGTAGCGACGGTGGAACGCAATACCAACGAAACTCGAATTAGCACAAGCGTAAATCTCGACGCCGGCAACTCGGTTATTGTTAACACGGGCATCGGTTTCTATGACCACATGCTGGAGCAGATTTCGAAACACGGTGGGTTTGGTCTCACGCTTCGATGTGAAGGCGACCTGGATATTGACGAGCACCACACCGTTGAGGATACAGCCATCTGTCTTGGTACTGCCCTGCGACAGGCGTTGGGCAACAAGTTCGGTATTGGCCGCTACGGATTTCTTTTGCCGATGGATGAAAGCGAGGCAAAGGTTGCCCTGGACCTGTCCGGCAGGGCATCGTTTCAGTTCATCGCTGAATTTCCCCGCGATAGCGTAGGCGAGCTATCGACGGAAATGGTGGAACACTTTTTCCGTTCGCTCGCGGAATCGCTCGGTGCGGCGCTGCACATAGAGGTCGGTGGTGAGAATACCCATCACATGATCGAGGCATGCTTCAAGTCCGTTGGTCGTGCGCTACGGCAAGCCATCAACAGGGACGGTACGGAATTGCCGAGCACCAAGGGCACGCTGAACTGATGAGCAAGATTGCGATCATCGACAGCGGCGGCGCCAATATTGCTTCCCTGTTATTTGCACTTGAACGACTCGGCCGAAGTGCAGACCTGACGACCGATGCTGACCTGATCCGCTCCGCCGACCGTGTCCTGCTACCCGGCGTCGGCGCCGCAAGGGACGCAATGGATCGACTTACCGCTGCCAATCTGATCGACGTTATACGCAAGCTGACGCAACCCGTGCTCGGCATTTGTCTTGGTATGCAACTGCTACTTGACGGGTCTGATGAAGAAGACGTCGAGTGCCTGGGAATCATGCCGGGTATCGCTGCCCGTCTGTCATCTTCTCCTGCCTGCCCCGTACCGAACATGGGTTGGTGCGCCACGCAAAAGACATCCGATCACTTGTTGCTCAACGAAATCGACGACGGCAGTCACTTCTATTTCCTGCACAGCTACGCCCTGCCCATCGCCGACCATACTCTGGCGACCGCAGAACACGCGGAGCCGTTTTCGGCCGTGATTGGGCAGGGTAATTTCCTTGCCGCGCAGTTTCACCCGGAGCGATCGTCGGCGGCCGGCGCTCAACTGCTACGCAACTTCCTGGAAGACGAAGCATGAGGATCATTCCCGCCATCGATCTCAAAGACGGTAAGTGCGTACGCTTGTTCAAGGGCGATTTCGACCAGACAACCGAGTACAGCAACGACCCGGTTGAGATGGGCCGGCGTTTCTCGGCGCTGGACGTTGAGGACTTGCACATCGTCGATCTCGACGGTGCCCGATCCGGGAAACAGCAGAACGCCGCCATCGTGCAGGCTATTGCGGCGGAGACGGGACTTGATATCCAATTGGGTGGCGGTATTCGCGATCGGTCTGCGATCGCGGACTGGCTAAGCGGCGGCGTAAGTCGCTGCGTGATTGGCAGCATGGCGATCATTGAGATTCCGACCGTCACCGAGTGGCTGGCGGAGTTCGGCAGCGAGCGAATCGTGTTGGCACTTGACGTGAAACTGGGCGACGACGGGACGCCGATGCTCACGACACACGGCTGGACCGCAGACTCCGGCGTCTCGCTGTGGGACTGTATCGATCGCTACTCCGGCACAGGCATCAAACACGTGCTGTGTACCGACGTGAGTCGTGATGGCGCAATGGCTGGTCCGAACGTCGAACTGTATGTGGAAACCCTGCGACGTTACCCGGACCTGAGTCTGCAAGCGTCGGGCGGTGTTCGCAATATCGACGACCTCACAGAGCTGCGATCGCATGGCGTACCAGCGGCGATCTCCGGCCGAGCCTTACTCGATGGTGAGATTACTACGAGAGAGGTGGCGTCATTCCGGCAAAGCGTATAATTCCCTGCCTCGACGTTCGCGACGGCGTTGTCGTCAAAGGCGTTCAATTTCGAAATCATCGCGTCGTCGGAAATATCCTCGACCTCGTGGAACGCTATTGCGCGGAGGGCGCCGATGAACTCGTCTTCTATGATATCACTGCGAGCCCCGACGACAGAAGCGTCGATCGCAGCTGGGTGACTCGCGTAGCGCAGGTGCTGGATATACCTTTCTGCGTAGCCGGAGGCATCCGTAGCGTCGCCAATGCAGAGGACGTATTAAATAAAGGCGCCGACAAGATCTCAATCAACTCGCCTGCTCTGGCCAATCCCGATCTGATAACTGAACTTGCCAGACGCTTCGGTTCTCAATGCGTCGTTGTCGGCATCGACAGTCGTGAGGAAAACAACGACTACTTTGTTTATCAGTACACGGGTGATCCGGGCAAGACGACCGCCGCACAGCGGACGACGCTTAGCTGGGTGATTGAAGTGCAGGAACGCGGTGCCGGAGAGATAGTCCTGAACTGCATGAACCAGGATGGCGTACGCAAAGGCTATGACACCAGGCAACTGGCGGCGGTACGTACGAATTGCAGCGTACCCCTGATTGCATCGGGTGGTGCTGGCGCCAGGGAGCATTTCCTGCACGTATTTCAACATGCCCGTGTGGATGGCGCACTTGCCGCGAGCGTGTTCCACAACGCGGAAATACCCATACCTGACCTTAAGGACTACCTGGTAGAAAACCAGGTAGACCTCAGACGCTAAGGAACAACTGTGAGCAAAACCGACATTGCCTTTATTGCCGAGCTCGAAGCGATCGTTCAGGATCGCTTGAGAAACCCGAGTGACGACAGCTACACGGCCAGGCTCGCCAAAGCGGGCGCCAAACGGATCGCACAAAAGGTTGGCGAAGAAGGCGTAGAGCTCGCGCTTGCGGCGCAGTCAGGCGATCGGGACGAGATCATCGACGAAGCCGCAGACCTCATCTACACACGGTCGTATTGCTCGCAGATCAGGGCTTGACCCTTGCTGACGTCGCTGGGCGTCTCAAGTTACGACACTCCGATCGTAATTCACCGACCTGACAACACAGCTGTTCAGTCGATCAGGTTCGCCCCGCCATCGTCCATTTTTTTCGGGCGACGCCAGTATTTATATTGCGGCGTCCAATCGGCCTCACTCAGCCCCGCCATGCCGAGGAGATTCCATATCGAGCAATACAAATCGCCGGGACCGAACACGGCGGCATTTTTTCGCCTTATGCGATTACCGTCTCGATTTCTAACACATTCTCGCGTAATGTCGAGCGCTTCGAACGCTCACTCTCGAGACGTTCGCCAACAACAACCAAGAAACGACAAGGGGAATAACAAGATGAAATTACGTCAATTACTGGCCGGAACAATACTTTTCGGCGTCGCGAGTATTGCACTAGCCGATCTTGATCCGTGGACTGATTACGATATTGGAGAAGGGGTTTCCAACGTCACAACAGTCAAAGTTGACTCCAATATGGTCGACAAATACCTGGAAGGTCTTAAGGCGACCTGGGCACCGGCGAATGATGTCTTAGTTGAATTGGGCCAGATGGAGAGTTATTCGGTTTTTGTCAGCGAATTACAAAACAGTGGCGACTTCAATGTTGTGCTCGTAACGAACTTCAAAAGCTCTACCGATTTGCAGCCTGCAAAAGCCAAATACGATGCGTTCATGAAAAAATGGGGCGAGGAAAACGAGAAGAGATCCGACGAGGTCGTCCTGACCTATCCGGATATACGAGAAATAACCGGTGAGTACCTGATGCGCGAAATCACCTTCAAGTAAGCGAAATGTTGCGGGGCCTTCCTGCTTGTCAGGAAGGCCCTATTTCGTGCGACACGACAAGCTTAGCCGCTCGCTTTCGCCTGCGCTTTTTCAAAGGCTGGCCTCTCCAAACAGCGATCGGCATAGCCGCCGATGTTTTTCGTATCCGGTAACATGTCGAACATCCGCAAGAATACCGCGCTTGAGCCGAGCATTACATCCGCTGCCGTAAACTGATCGCCAAGTATCCACTCGTTACCGTCCAGCGCGTCATCAAATGTTTTGATCATCAGGTCGAAATCGCCCCAACCATTTCGGCCTCGATTCGATTCGACGTTGCTGAATTTCTCAGCCATGGCAGGCTCGACGACAGCGGGCGTATACATCGTCCAATACAAAAATTTGCCTCGGGTCGGAGCAACGACAGCAGGCGCGAGTGTGCCAACGCCGTAGCGGTCCGCAACATACAGACAGATTGCGGCGGATTCGGACAGCGCATTAACACCATCAATAATGGCCGGTACCTTTCCCATCGGGCTCGCGGCGAGGAACTCATCGCTGTCATTGCGTTCGGGGCTGCGAATGTCGACGAGTTCCATCTCGTAGTCGATGCCGGCCTCCTCCAGCATCCATATGGCCCGCGTCGAACGGGTCTGCGGCGACCAGAATAGTTTCATATGACGATCTCCTTCGCGACCTCGCGCCGATTGTAGTGTGAACTCATTACGTAACCATACGCACCAGCATTGGCCACCAGAATAACGTCCCCCTCTGCGGTCGGCGGCAGCAGACGGTCACTGCCAAGACGATCGCCGGTCTCGCAAATAGGACCAACGACTGTCACGGTCTCGCTAGGTGCCTCATCGGCTCGGGACAGGTTCACGATTTCGTGATACGACCCGTACAACGCGGGTCGAATCAGCGAGTTCATCCCCGTCCCGACGCCAATGTATTGCATTTCACCTTTCCCCTTGATCTGCGTGACTTTGGTCAGCAGGACGCCGGCCCGTGCAACCAGGAAACGGCCTGGTTCCAGCCATAACTTGTATTGCGGATAGGACTCACGAATCTCGCCGAGCGTCCGGTCCAGTCGATCGAGATCGAAGGACTTATCGCCGGGTTTTTCCGGCACACCCAGTCCGCCGCCGAGATCGATGGTATCAACGGCCGGAAAATACCCGGCGATCTGAACGAGCTCCGCGGCCACACTGCGCCAGTTGTCCGGGTCGAGAATCCCGCTACCGCTGTGAGCATGGATTCCCACAACTTCAGCGCCGGCCGCCTTCACGAGACGAATGAGTTCCTCGACCTCAAACCGCGGCACACCGAATTTCGAATGCACACCCGCGGTCTTGACGTGTTCGTGGTGACCACGCCCCTGCCCCGGGTCTACGCGTATAAACAGTTTTTGTTCGGCGAATAGCTCGGGCCAAGCCTGCAACGGGTAAAGATTGTCCAACGTAACCTGTAACCCTTTCTCAATACCCCATTGGTACTCTTCGCGCGGCGCAAAATTCGGCGTAAACAAAATGCGTGCCATATCGAGGTCGGGAAAGATTTCCTCAAGCCACTCAACCTCGCCAGGCGATACGCATTCGAAATCGACACCCGCGTCACCCATGGTGCGCAACAGGTCGGCGTTGAAGTTCGCTTTAACCGCATAAAGTATTCGGTCGACGCTTCGCAAATCGAGCAGGCTCTTGGCCGCCTGTTCTACACTCTCGCGATCATAGACGTAGGCGTTCATTTGCCCGTCGGCCACTTTTAGCAGCCGGTCGCGTTTCTGCATCCACCAGGTGTCCGCGACTCGGGCGACCGGCTCGTCGCCCGCATACAGGCGTTCCCAGCTCGCGCCAAACACCGTCGAAGCCCCTTTCTTCCGAATAATTGAGGCGTGTAGCTTGCTGACCAGTCGAGGTCCCTGCTGCCTGTCGACAACAAAGGTGAGATTGAGATCATTGGCGGCCTGTGACATCAGGTGAATGCGCTCTTCTTCGAACACTTCGAGCGCAGGCGCCAGGCGTGGAATGATCGTGCGTATCTTCCTCCCGACCAGGCTTACCGCGGAACAGTTGGAAATGACTCGTACCCGACACAGCGCCTCAAGATCGTGGACCAGAGATGCCTCGACATCGTCAGGCAGCATGCCATCGCTCGTGTCGATCGATACCGTGACGTTCGTTTCCGACGTCGACACCAGATCGACCGAGACGCCATTATCGCTAAATGCACCGAACGCCTTTGCCAGAAAACCGACTTCGTGCCACATGCCGACCGTGCTCATGGACACCAGTGTCAAGCCATCACGAATGCAGATGCCTTTGACCTGTGGCTCGATTTCCTCGGTCACTGACGAAATGACGGTGCCGGCGATTTCGGGTGACGCTGTGCTGCGCACGAAGAGCGGAATATCGTATTCGCGCAGCGGTGATATACAACGCGGGTGTAATACGGAACTGCCAGCCGATGCGAGTTCTTGCGCCTCGTCGTAGTGTAACGCGACTAACAACCGCGCCGAGGGTACAACCCGCGGGTCCGCACTAAACATTCCCGGCACGTCGGTCCAGACCTCGAGGCGACGAGCGCCGAGTTTTGCTGCGAAATACGCAGCCGATGTGTCTGAGCCACCGCGCCCCAACAACACCGTCGCACCGGCATCGTTGCGTGCGATAAAGCCTTGCGTCAGGATTACTTTATTGCGTGCTGCAAGGTCCTCTTGCATGGCTTTATCGGGCGAAAATTCGCAGGTGGCGGAAAGATACGCGTTCACCGCATTGCGGCCATTTCTTGACTTACAAAGCAGCAAGTCACGCGCGTCGACCCACTCGACCGGTACGCCGACACGTGCCAGGTATTCTGCGCCGAGGCGCGTCGACATGAGTTCTCCAAGTGCCATTATGCGAACCCGAACGCGAACGCTGACTTCCTTTACCAGGCGCACGCCAGCGACGAGTTGCTCCAGCTGGTGCAGGGTCTCGTCGAGCAACGCTCGTCCGTCCAAGTCAAGCGCAGCCGCCAATTGGTAATGTTGCGCGCGGATCAATTCCAGTTTATCCGAGACGTCGCCGGCGACAGCTGCACGCAATACTTCCTCAAGTGCATTGGAGACGCCTTGCAAGGCGGAATGAACTACGATCGGCTTCAGACCGTCCTCGAGTCGCCGGGTTACCAGCGCCGCGATAGTTGCCCAATTCTCGGCAGTCGACACGCTGCTGCCGCCGAATTTCATTACTACCCAGGGTGATTCGGCAATTGAGTCTGGCGCACCCAGGACTCTGCTATCGTCAAAGACAGCTTCAGAGACTTTCTCGCTCATGCACTCACTCGGTCGTCGTAACCCAAAAAAAAACCCGCTAGGAAGCTCCTGGCGGGTTTGATGACAATGTCCGAACTTTATTACTAGCCGGTACCTTTGCCACTCGCACCCACGCACCTCTGGCGCGCCATATATTTTGTATGTTTTTTCGTATCGAACATGTCGCTACGTTGGCACTTTACGGGGGTGTCGTAAAAATACATCGCTGAAGTAGAGCGAAACTTGCCGCAAACGTCAAGCCTCAGCGCCATTATTCGTCCCAAGCAGGCGGTATCGTAACCGCCCCTTCGGACGCGGACGAGACTTCATTGCGGTATTTGGCAAGTACACCCCGCTTTACGGGTGACGTAGGGCGCTTCCAGGCCGCTCGGCGCCTGGCGAACTCTGCCTCACTGACATCGACGTTGATCTCTTTGGTTTGCGCATCAATTGTAAGGGTATCGCCGTCTTCTATTAGAGCGATGGGGCCACCGGCGGCCGCCTCGGGAGACACGTGCCCGACCACAAAGCCATGGCTGCCGCCCGAAAAACGGCCATCCGTTATTAATGCGACCTCGGCTCCCAGGCCTTTGCCCATGATGGCACTGGTCGGGCTCAGCATCTCACGCATTCCCGGCGCGCCTTTCGGCCCCTCGTAGCGGACGACGAGCACGTCGCCTGCTTTGACGTTGCCATCGAGAATGGCCTGCAGCGCTTCTTCCTCGGAATGGAAAACGCGCGCCGTCCCCTCGAATCGCAATCCTTCTTTTCCCGTTATCTTTGCAACCGAGCCATCAGGAGCAACGTTGCCGTAGAGAATCGACAGGTGACTGTCGGGCTTAATCGGATCATTGAAGTCGCGAATAATGTCCTGCCCTTCGGGATAGTCTTCGACGTCAGCAAGATTCTCGGCCAGCGTCCGCCCGGTGACGGTCATACAGTCGCCGTGTAACAACTCCCGGTCCAGCATGCGTTTCATGAGCGGCTGTATACCGCCGATCTCGATGAGTTCGGACATCAGGTACCTGCCACTGGGCTTGACGTCACAAGAACCGGTACTCGCGCGCCTATGCGCGTGAAGTCGTCCAGCGATAGCGACACTTCGGCTTCACGCGCCATAGCGAGCAAATGCAACACCGCATTCGTCGAGCCAGCCAGCGCAATGACGACAGAAATTGCGTTCTCGAACGCCTCGCGCGTCATAATGTCGCGTGGCTTGATGTCCTTGCGAATCAGGTTCATCACAGCCGCTCCGGCGCGACGACAGTCTTCGATCTTCTGTTCGGACACGGCCTCCTGGGCGGAACTGTTCGCGAGGCTCATACCGAGCGCTTCAATGGCCGAGGCCATCGTGTTGGCCGTGTACATGCCACCACACGCGCCCGGCCCCGGTATCGCCGTTTTTTCCACCTCCAGAAGTTCCGCGTCACTTATTTTGCCGCCCGATCGTGCCCCTACGGCTTCAAACACAGAAACGATATCGCGCCGTTTGGCGCCAGGCTTGATAGTGCCACCGTAGACAAACACCGACGGCCGGTTCATGCGTGCCATCGCCATGACGCAAGCTGGCATGTTCTTGTCACAACCGCCGATCGCAATCACGCCATCAAATCCTTCGGCTCCGGCGACGGCCTCGATCGAATCGGCGATTATTTCCCGTGACACGAGTGAATAGCGCATGCCCGGTGTACCCATCGAGATGCCGTCAGAGACACTGATGGTGTTGAATACAACGCCCTTGCCGCCCGCATTGCTTGCCGCTCGCGCTGCCTCGTCAGCCAATCCACCGATGTGCATATTGCAGGGCGTCACCATGCTCCAGGTCGACGCGATTCCGATCTGTGGCCGATTGAAGTCGTCTTCCGAAAATCCTACAGCGCGCAGCATTGCGCGACTCGGTGCCTGCTCCACACCGTCCACAACGACGCGAGAATAGCGCCGCAGTTCTCTGTCACTCATGTTGGTAACTTGCTCCGCAATCTAAAGCCGGTGCCCGCCAAGGGCCGGAGCGGCAGTCTAGCAGCAAATCAGGGGGTTTGCGGCTCATCGTCGCGGATCATGACAACGATCCTTTGGAAGACATTCGGAACCACCTGCTCGTCGGAGCCTGCGAGCTCGATAACGAATGCCTCGTCACCTTCCACCAGGGAATCCTGCACCAACGGAATGAGCAGGCGCGCAGACCGTTGCATGGGTCCGAAAGTAATAGAGTAGCTACTTGGCGCAAAGTAGTCGGCGCCTTCAGTGGCTGTCACGTCGCTAACTGTGAATTCCATAATCACTCGCGAATCGTCCGGATTGAATCGCACCAGATCGATTTGTACGGCCGGATCTGTTTCCCGGATCGATGCCTGACTTGAAGCAAACCCGATTTGATTGGTCGGCAATCGAAACTCAAAGGCGCGTTGGTCATCGTCTTCCAGTGTGACGAAAATAACCGCCAATTCTGATTCGGCGGAGTCGACTTCACGCAGGCGCAACGTCGAGACCTGATCGGCTTCGCGCAAGGGGTCCGATGCCATTTTAAATCTGATGCGGCTGCGTTCCTGCCCGGCAGGAAAGCGAACAATGTCGGAAAACGTATACTGGCGCGAACCCCAGGGTGAGCGATTACCGCTAAAACCGATCTCGTCCAGTTTCAGCGCCAAAGGCAAAGCGAGACCGCCGGAGCGCACGAAATCGACAATGAGCGGGCGCCCATCCTCGCGCAGCCGCACCTTGTAGTCCGTCGACGCCGGAACGCCCATCGTGAATGTCACCTCGACATCCGCCGGCGGCAACTTGGAAAAGTCGATTAGCGGTTCCTGCACAGCGACGACAGGTTGCGCGTCCTCCGGAATGTCCTTCGAAATGGTTTCGACAACGGCATCCTCTGCAGTTGCCTCGATAAAGTCATCCGTCGATAACGAAGCTGCGTCCTCTACGTCAATATTTTCCGTTGCTTGATTTAGTCCATTCAACCACTGATCGAGTACTCCGAATTGGTATAGTGCACCGCCCAGTAACAACAGCATGATGACGAACAAGCCGATAGCCCTGCTGCTATTTCTGACAGGCTCGCCTGCAACGACTATTCGATCGCCCGGTTCAAGGCTGATCGTCTCATCGCTGTTATCGTTGTTATTGCGTAGTGCATCAGTAAAGCGCTCTACCGAATCAAACCTCGTCACCCGCGCATAAGAGAGCGCTTTCTTGACGGCCCGCCATTCTCCGCCGGTCAACGCCTGCGGCCGCTGCGGTTTCATACCTTCCTGGGATGCTTCTGCAGCATTTCGAGGGCCGAATACCCGGTAGCCGGCAATCAGCCGATACAAGAGGCAAGCAAGCGAGAATACGTCGTCGGAGGCGACTGGTTCGTCACCTGTGAGCACCTGCATACTCGAGTAGGCCGGTGTCAGCGCGCCTAAAACACCCGGATCGAATTCCGAATCCGCGTTTTGCTGCTGTACCCGAGCAACGCCGAAATCAAACAATTTGGCGTCGCCATTCGGCATGATCATGATGTTGGCGGGTTTCACATCGGCATGCACGATGCCGCATCGATGCGCATATTCGAGCGCGTTGCCGATCTGGTTGACAATACGGAGCGCCGCATCCCGGTCAATGCTCTTGGCATCCGTCGAGTCCAGGATACTGGCCAGCGTTCGACCATCCAGCCACTCCATGATCAGAAAATAGAGATCATCATCCCTGTCGAGGTCGATGAACCGAACGATATTGGTATGCACCAGACAGCGGCCCTTCGCCGCCTCCTGTTGCAGTGCGCGTAGCGCTTGTCCGTTCTTCGCCAGCTGCGGTGACAGGACCTTAATCGCAACCCAGGGTTCGCTGGATTCGGCTTCAGCCAGACGCCGATCGAGCGCCTTGTAAACCACCCCCATGCTGCCGCCCGATATCTTCTCCTGCAGCAGGAATCGATCTCGCAGCACCGAACCGACCTGCACGCGTGAATCCGCCGTCTCAACAGTCGGCACATCGTTCGGAATGACGGTTGTTGTGCCGAAGTCATCGTCAGCTGGGGAATCGTCATTCTGATCCATAATCGACGGGCCCGTAGGTAAAGGTGGTGCCTCCACCGTACCAGCGGTTCCGTCAAAAGGAACATCGTTGCCGGCAAAGCGGTCCAGAATCGATTCTACAAGCTGAAACGTCTCTTTGCGCAAGCTGCCGGCGCCATAGCGCTCCTGCAAGACGAGCCTGATTTCGGCTTCACTGTTTCGATTGGACGCCAACAGGTCGCTGATACGTTGCTGGATATCGGCGAGCATATCGAGGTCATTCGCCGAGGCGCCCAGCTGGTCATCGAAGCTGGCGAGTTGTTCGGCGAAGCCGTCGCTGATCTTGTTGGATTTGGCACTCATAATTAACGGGCCAGTCTACGCAGCGGGCCTCGTTTCGTCCCGGAACTGGTCGTCATATTACTTTCCCCGGATTCAGTGTGTTTTTCGGGTCCAGCGCCCGCTTCAGGCGCCGCATGAGCTCAATCTCAGCGCCGCCGCGGTAGCGCTCGAGATAGGGTTTCTTGAGGCGCCCTACGCCATGTTCCGCGCTAAAGCTCCCTCCCAATTCGGCTACCAGATCATAAATTGCCCGCGTTATCCGGCTACCTTCCGCGGCTATTGCGTCCGGCGCGAGACCCGTTGGCAAAGTCACGTTGTAATGCAGATTGCCGTCGCCGACGTGTCCGAAGGCCAGTAACTTCGCTGCCGGCATCATTTTTGTCAGCAACGCATCTCCTCGAACGAGAAACTCCTGCATGCGACCGATCGGTACCGATATATCGTGTTTCAAGCCCGTTCCCTCGTGGCGCTCCGCTTCTGCGATTGAGTGCCGCAGCCGCCAGAACTTCGCCGCTTCCGTGTCGTTCTTGGCGACGACCGCATCGAGCAACAGCGAATCATCCGCCGCGCTCATCAGCGCATTTTCGAGTACCTCCGAGTCACCACCCGTTGCGGTCTCGATGAGCACGTACCAGGGACAGCTCTCTGTGAAAGGCAATCTGGAATCAGCAATATGTTTTTCAACGAGACTGAAAACACGTTCGGACACAAGTTCGAACGCCTCGATGCGATCCGCCAGCGAGGCACGCAGGTCTGCCAACAAACGTACCGCATCACCGCTCTCGCTGATGGCAATAATTGCAGTGCTGGTCTCACCCGGGTCTGGAAACAGGCGCAGTGTGGCGGCCGTAATGATTCCGAGCGTGCCCTCACTGCCGACGAAGAGCTGCTTGAGATCGTAACCGGCCGTGTCTTTTCGCAACGATCGCAAGCTGTTCAGAATGGTGCCATCCGCCAATACGACTTCGAGACCCAGCACCAGTGCGCGGGCAGTTCCGTAACGAATGACGTTGACACCACCGGCGTTGGTCGCGAGGTTGCCTCCGATCTGGCAGCTGCCCTCCGCCCCAAGACTCAGTGGAAAATGACGATCAACCGCTCGCGCCGCCTCCTGAATGTGCGCCAGAACGCAACCCGCCTCCACTTCCATCGAGAAATTGAAGGCATCGACGTCCCGAATGTTATTCATTCGCTCAAGCGACAACAGCACCTGGCCGCCGGACTCATCCGGGACAGCACCCGCACACA
>Ga0255052_10001368_pt1 | contig 18383 bp, 16 predicted proteins | sample JV7_2_21_MG_FD_188632 | JGI IMG/M metagenome (GOLD analysis project Ga0255052, IMG submission 188632) | Seawater microbial communities from Jervis Inlet, British Columbia, Canada - JV7_2_21 | ecosystem: Environmental > Aquatic > Marine > Inlet | place: Canada: British Columbia | collected... | reverse complement strand
AGTCACGCTGAGATTGTGAGTTTTTATGGCTGAAGTTGCGCAGGAACTGTTGTCTGTAAGCCTCGAAGAGGAGATGCAGCAGTCCTACCTCGACTATGCGATGAGCGTCATCGTTGGGCGGGCTTTGCCCGACGTCCGGGACGGGCTCAAGCCCGTACACCGTCGTGTGCTGTATGCCATGCGCGAGCTCGGCAATGACTACAACAAGGCGTACAAAAAATCCGCGCGCGTAGTCGGTGATGTCATCGGTAAGTACCACCCGCACGGTGATTCTGCGGTGTACGACACGATCGTGCGCATGGCACAGCCATTTTCGATGCGAGCTCTCCTGGTCGACGGGCAGGGCAACTTTGGTTCTGTCGATGGCGATGCGCCAGCCGCTATGCGTTACACCGAAGTACGCATGTCACGGATCGCACATGAGCTGTTGGCGGACATCGAGAAGGAAACGGTCGATTTCGTCGAGAACTACGACGGTTCCGAGTCGGAGCCGTCAGTCATGCCGACGCGGCTGCCGAACCTGCTCGTTAACGGTTCCTCCGGTATCGCGGTGGGAATGGCAACAAACATTCCGCCGCACAACCTGAACGAAGTTGTTGACGCGTGCCTGGCGTTGATTGAAGACCCGAAAATAGAGATACCTGGGCTTATGAAGCATTTGCCCGGGCCGGATTTCCCGACCGCGGGGATCATCAACGGCGCTGCAGGAATCTATTCGGCATACCGTACAGGGCGAGGGCGGGTATACATTCGCGCGCGTACCGAAGTCGAAGAATTTGGCACTCGTGGTCGCGAAGCAATTATCGTCACGGAGTTGCCTTACCAGGTAAACAAGGCGCGCCTAATCGAAAAGATCGCTGAACTGGTGCGCGACAAGCGCATTGAGGGCATTAGCGAACTGCGTGATGAGTCTGATAAAGACGGCATGCGCATCGTTATCGAGTTGCGCAAGGGCGAGGTCTGCGATGTTGTCCTGAATAACCTCTATAAGCAGACACCGATGCAAAGCGTTTTTGGCATCAACATGGTGGCGCTGCACGAGGGTCAGCCGAAGCTGATGAATCTCAAGCAGGTGCTCGAGGCATTTCTTGCGCATCGGCGAGAAGTCGTCACACGACGCACCATCTATGATCTGCGTAAGGCCAGGGACAGGGCCCACGTCCTCGAAGGGCAGGCTGTCGCGCTGGCCAATATCGACGACGTAATTGCCCTTATCAAAAAGTCCCCAACGCCGGCCGAGGCGAAGGTGGCGTTAATGGACAAGCCCTGGGAGCCAGGCTCGGTAAACGAGATGCTGGCACGGGCTGGTGACACCGATACGCGTCCTGACGGGCTTGAGGATGGATTCGGGCTGGTTGATGGTGTGTACCGGCTCTCGGCCGTTCAGGCACAAGCGATCCTCGATCTGCGCCTGCATCGATTGACGGGTCTTGAACAAGATAAAATTATTAATGAATACAAAGAGATACTAGATAAAATTAAAGTATTTTCTGATATTCTGGCCAATCCGGACGAGCTTCTGCAGGTCATCCGTGATGAACTCGCCGAGGTTCGTGATGCGTTTGGCGACGAGCGCCGCACGGAGATCGTGCAGGATCATAGCGATCTGAGCATTGAAGACCTGATACCAAGCGAAGAGGTTGTCGTGACCTTGTCACATGGCGGCTACGCCAAAGCGCAACCGATCGACGTCTACCAGGCGCAAAAGCGTGGTGGACGAGGACGTTCGGCGACCAAGGTGAAGGACGAGGACTTTATCGATAATCTGTTTGTAGCCAACACGCACGACACGATTCTGTGTTTCTCGAGTCGCGGCAAGATGTATTGGTTGAAGGTCTACCAGGTGCCACAGGCAAGTCGTGGTTCGCGGGGCAAACCGATTGTAAACTTGCTGCCGCTTGAAGCGGGTGAACGCATTAATGCAGTGCTGCCGATTCAGAATTACGGTGAAGACAGTTTCGTTTTCATGGCCACGTCTGGCGGAACCGTCAAGAAAACGCCTCTCAGCCAGTTCTCAAGGCCAAGAACGAACGGCATCATTGCGATCGATCTGCGGGACGACAAACTGGTTGATGTTGCGATTACGGACGGTGTGGCTGAAATACTGCTCGTTGCCAGCTCCGGCAAGAGCATTCGATTCCGTGAAGCAGACGTGCGCCCAATGGGTCGTGGGGCTGCGGGCGTCCGTGGCATCAAATTGCCGCCGCATCACAAGGTTATTGGACTGACAATCATTCGCGATGGCCTGATTCTGACGGCAACCGAAAATGGTTACGGAAAGCGGACGGCCGTCGAGGATTTCCCTGTCCAGGGTCGTGGCGGTCAGGGTGTGATCGCTATTCAGACCAGCGAGCGAAATGGCCGCACAGTCGGAGCGGCGCAGGTACGCGACGAAGACGAGATCATGCTGATTAGTTCCAACGGCACTCTCGTTAGAACAGCCGTTGACGATATTTCCGTCCAGGGCCGTAACACGCAAGGCGTCCGCCTGATTCGTGTTGGATCCGAACAGAGACTCGTTGGTCTCGCCCGTATAGAATCGATTGAAGAACAAGAGTAGGGAGCGGCCCGTACTATTAGCACCTTGAATCAGTCGACTGGTCAGGAGGTACTGACAGGACGGCCGCGATCGCGCCCACGGGGCGGTCCTACGAGGAATTGACCAGCAAGGATCCAGTACCCATGTCTCGCGTCTACAATTTCAGTGCCGGCCCGGCCGCCCTGCCGCTCGAGGTTCTCGAGACCATTCGTGAGGATATTCCTGATTGGCAACGGACGGGGATGTCGGTAATGGAAATCAGTCATCGCAGCAAGGAATTCATTGACCTGGCACGGCGCTGCGAGGCGAACCTGAGAGAGCTGCTATCAATTCCGGCCGACTACAGCGTGTTGTGGACGCAGGGCGGCGCGACCATGCAAATGGCGATGGCGCCACTGAACCTTGCTGGCCCCAACGACACAGCCGACTATGTCCAGACCGGTAGTTGGGGCAAGAAAGCTTTCAGCGAAGCTCGCAAAATGTGCAATGCGAATCTGGCCGCGGACGGTTCTGACAGGAATTTCACGCACATTCCGGACGAGTCGAGTTGGCAGCGCAGTGATGATGCCGCCTACCTGCATATAACCTCGAACGAGACGATAGCCGGCGTGGAGTTTCATTTTGTGCCTGGCGGCGATGTGCCCATCGTCGCCGACATGTCGAGCACGATCTTGTCACGGCCGATCAACATAAGTGACTACGGCGTTATCTATGCGGGCGCCCAGAAAAACATCGGGCCTGCCGGCATCACGCTCGTGATCGTCAGAAATGATCTGTTGGAACCGGCACGTGAAAACCTGCCACATTTGATGATGTGGAAGTCATATGCGGAGTCGGAGTCCATGACGAATACACCGCCCACGTTTGCCTGGTATGTCGCAGACCTGATTATTCAGGAACTGCTCGGCAAGGGCGGCCTGGAGGTCATGGCTGAGACCAATCAGCGTAAGGCGCAAAAGCTCTATGCGGCTATCGACCAGTCGGATTTCTACAGCAATCCGGTGGCAGTGGACTGCCGCTCGCGGATGAACGTGCCTTTCGTTCTCGCTGATTCATCGCTGGATGTGAAGTTTCTCGAGGAGACGCTTGCGGCTGGTCTGACAAACCTCAAGGGACACCGGTCCGTAGGCGGCATGCGTGCGTCGATTTACAATGCCGTTCCTGAGGAGGCCATCGATGCTCTGATAGAGTTCATGGCTGAATTCGAACGAAAAGACGGGTAAGTGAATGTTCAAGGTACTCACACTAAATAATATCGCAGTCGAAGGGCTGCGCCATTTCCCGCGCGAGCGCTATGAGGTTGCCTCAGAGATTTCACATCCGGATGCGATCATCTTGCGCTCATACAACATGCACGACATGGAATTACCTGAAACGTTGGTGGCGGTCGGCAGGGCGGGTGCTGGTACGAACAATATTCCGCTCGATGTGATGAATGCCCGCGGAATTCCGGTATTCAATGCTCCGGGCGCCAACGCCAATGCGGTCAAGGAACTGGCCATTGCAGGCTTGTTGATCGCAGCGCGAAACCTTTGCGATGCACGTGAACATGTCAAAGGCTTGAAGAAAGCCGGTGCGGAATTGGACAAAGCGGTCGAGGCGGGCAAGAAACAGTTTGTCGGGTTCGAATTGCCTGGTAAGACACTCGGCGTTATTGGCCTCGGCGCGGTCGGCGTAGAGGTTGCAAACGCTGCGCTGGCAATGGGAATGAATGTTGTTGGATTTGATCCCAAGATTACCGTGCGTAGCGCATGGCAGTTGTCATCAGGTGTCGAGCACGCGGAAACGCTGGATCAATTGTTCCAGAAGTCCGATGCGGTATCTCTGCATGTACCGCTCATCGAAGAGACGCGCCATCTTGTCAATCGTGATCGACTGGTGCTGATGCATGATGGCGGCGTGGTTATCAACTTCGCGCGTGACGGCGTCGTCGACGACGAGGCGATGATAGCAGCACTGGATAGTGGCAAATTACATGCCTACGTGTCCGATTTTCCGACTCCTGAACTGATTGCACACCCGAAGGTGGTGGCGCTGCCTCACCTCGGCGCGTCTACAGCAGAGGCCGAAGAAAACTGCGCAATCATGGTGGCCGAAAACGTTAAGGACTACCTCGAAAACGGGAATGTCCGATTCTCGGTGAACTTCCCTCAAGCTCGTCTGCCGCGACTCGACGCCTGGCGGATCACCGTGGCGAATGCGAATGTGCCGAATATGGTCGGTCAGATGTCCACTTGCCTGGCTGACGCGGGACTCAATATTGAAGACCTCCTGAACAAGTCGATTGGAGACCTGGCGTACACCATCGTTGATGTTAACGGTCCACTAACAGACGAGACGATGGCCAAGCTGATCGGCATCGATGGCGTGCTGACGTTGCGAAATCTCGGCAAGCCTGTAACCTGAACGTCTTCATGCGGTTACGCACGGTGCGTGACTGGATTTGAGTGCACGAAACAGGATCAAGCATCGATGGCCGATGGAAACAATAACGGCGACACGCCCGATATCGCCGAAATCCGCGAGCGAATTAACGCAGTTGATGAGCAGATTCAGGGTCTGATCAACGAGCGTGCCCGATTTGCCCAACGAGTTGGAGTCGCGAAAGGAAACCTGGCGTCCGCAGTTGATTACTACCGGCCCGAACGCGAGGCGGAGATTCTGCGCAACGTCGTAGAGCGTAACGAGGGTCCTTTGCGTGACGAGGAAATGCTGCGCCTGTTTCGCGAGATCATGTCGGCTTGTCTCGCCCAGCAAGAGCCTCTCAAGATAGGTTTTCTTGGGCCAGCAGGGACGTTTACACAAACCGCGGTGTTCAAACACTTCGGTCACTCGGTGCGGGCACTGCCATTCCACACCATTGACGAAGTCTTCCAGGAAGTGGAAAGCGGAGCCGCCGATTTCGGCGTAGTACCGATTGAAAACTCGACCGAAGGCTCTGTCAATAACACTCTCGATATGTTCCTGACGTCGCCGCTCAAGATCTCCGGCGAGATCGAATTGCGCATCGAGCAGCATTTGTTAGGTCGCATGACCGGGCTGGAAAATATCCAGCGTATCTGTGCCCACGAACAATCATTGGCGCAATGTCGTGGATGGTTGCGTGAGTATTTGCCGCACATTGAATTGATAGGCATGTCGAGTAATGCGGCGGGCGCACGGCGGGCTCGCGATGAAGACGGCACGGCCGCGATCGGTCCGGACGTTGCTGCAGATGTTTACAATCTCAAAATTCTGGTCAATGGCATCGAAGATCGGTCGGACAACTCAACTCGATTCCTGGTCGTTGGCCGCGAGTTACTGGCGCCTAGCGGCAGCGACAAGACGACGCTGCTTGTATCGACGAGCGACACAGCTGGCGGTGCCGGTGTGCTGCACAAATTGCTTCTGCCGCTGGCTGATCACAACGTTGTCATGACATTTATTGAATCGCGTCCATCACGGCGCAAGAACTGGGACTACGTGTTCTTTATCGACATCGATGGACACGCTAGCGAGCAGCCGGTATCGGACGCGCTGGCCGTACTTGAGAAAGAAAGCTCGTTGTTCCGCGTATTGGGCGCTTACCCCAAAGCAGTCGGCTGACTTCTCGCCGCGTAAAGCAACCTATGCACTTCACCGTCAACCCTTCCGCCGTTACCGACGCGACGGTTTCCGTGCCAGGTGACAAATCGGTATCACATCGCGCATTGATGCTCGGCAGCATCGCCGATGGCAGGACAGATATCAGCGGATTCCTGGCGGGAGACGACTGTCTCGCAACGCTGGCCGCAATATCTGCAATGGGTATCAAGATCGAACGACCGAGCGCAACCGACGTAGTGATCCACGGTGCTGGTTTGCGTGGCTACAGGAAACCTGACGGACCACTGGACTTGGGCAACTCTGGAACCGCCATGCGCTTGATGGTGGGGCTACTATCCGGTCAGCAGTTTTCATCAACGCTGACCGGAGACGAGTCGCTAACGAGCCGACCCATGCAACGGGTGATAACACCACTCGCCGAGATGGGAGCCAGAATTGAAAGCGACAATGGCCGGCCGCCCCTGACCGTGCGAGGTCAAACGTCAATGCAGGCAATTGAGTACGTGTTGCCTGTTGCGAGTGCGCAAGTCAAGTCCGCAATCCTGCTCGCAGGGCTGTACGCAAACGGGACGACGAAAGTGGTTGAACCTGCCGTTACACGCGATCACACCGAGCGCATGTTCGAGTCCATGGGTGTGAACGTCAGCTCCAGCGGAAATCGTATCGCCATCGAAGGTGGGCAAACGCCGCATGCCAGCCATGTAGCAGTACCCGCAGATTTATCGTCCGCCGCGTTCGTCATTCTCGCCGCGCTGATTAGCGAAAAAGCGGATGTGCTGATCAAGAATGTTGGTGTTAATCCGACTCGTGCAGGTGTCATCGATATCCTGCAGTCGATGGGCGCGGATATTCAACTCGAGAGTCCTCGTCTCCTTGGTCAGGAGCCCGTAGCCGATGTTCGTGTTCGCGCATCGCGATTGCATGGACGGCCGGTCGATCCGGCGCTCGTCTCGCTGGCCATCGATGAGTTTCCGGTGCTGTTTGTCGCAGCTGCAGCTGCCCATGGCAAAACGACGTTTACCGGGATTGGCGAACTCCGGGTCAAAGAAAGCGATCGAATCGCTGCGATGTCGGCAGGCTTGCGCGCCTTGGGCATCGAGGTCGATGAGTCTGAAGACGGCGCTATTGTGCATGGCGGCAAATTGAGTGGCGGTAGCGTCGAGAGTTGTGGCGATCATCGCATAGCCATGTCATTTGCCGTTGCGGCCACTATTGCGAGCGATGTCGTTACTGTTCATGACGTAGCAGCCGTTGATACGTCGTTCCCCGGATTTCGTGATTGCCTGGCAATGGTCGGTGCAGATATTCATGTGGGTCAGGGCTGAATGACGAACTCATCATCCATACCGGTTGTCACCATCGATGGGCCGAGCGGGTCTGGAAAGGGCACTATTGCCCGCCGTGTCGCTGGCCAGCTTGGCTGGCATCTGCTCGATAGTGGTGCGCTGTATCGGCTTGTAGCCCTTGCAGCAAGCGAAAACGGAATTTCGCTCGACAACATCGCAGCTCTGGTTGAACTTGCGGCTGACCTCGACGTCGTATTCGGCAGCGACACCGCGGGTGAGGAGCAAATATTGCTGCAAGGCCGGGACGTGACAAAACAGATTCGCACGGAAGACTGCGGGACAGGGGCCTCGGCAGTAGCCGCATTGCCAGCGGTTCGGAATGCGTTGCTGGGACTGCAGAGAGGCTTTCGCAAGGAGCCCGGCCTTGTCGCCGACGGCCGCGATATGGGTACCCACGTGTTTGCCGACGCCGGGCTGAAAGTGTTCCTTACAGCAACGCCTCAGGAACGCGCGAAAAGGCGCCATAAGCAGTTGAATGACAAGGGTATTGATGTTAGTCTCGCGGCGCTTTCGCGGGACATAGAGGAGCGCGACAGGCGGGATTCCGAAAGATCGGTAGCCCCGCTAAGGCCTGCAGCGGACGCCAGGATACTGGAATCCTCGGGCAAATCGATCGAGGACGTCACTCGTACAGTCCTGGATTGGGTGTCAGAACTCTAAAACTCTCTGAAAGGATTTGGGTATGGATCGGACAAGGAGTCCGATTCTTCATTTACTATTGCCGTCTGCCGCAGGATGCGGTCTGGCGTTTGGGTGAGGGCCGCAGGGTTCTCTTGGTTAATCACAATGTCTGAAAGTTTTGCTGAATTATTTGAAGAAAGTTTTGCCAGCCGACAAATAAAACCGGGTTCGATCATTACCGGCATCGTTGTCGCAGTAAATGACGATGTAGTACTCGTCAGTGCAGGTCTCAAGTCAGAGGCCGTCATCCCCATCGAACAGTTTAAGAACGACAAGTCTGAAGGCGGCATTTCCGTCGGCGACGAAATCGAGGTTGCACTGGATGCCGTCGAAGACGGTTTTGGTGAGACCAAGCTGTCGCGTGAGAAGGCAATTCGTGCCCGTACCTGGATTGATCTTGAAAAAGCATTCGAAGAGTCACAGGTTGTGGAAGGCACGATCAATGGACGTGTCAAGGGTGGCTTCACAGTCGAAATTGACAATGTTCGCGCGTTCTTGCCCGGCTCGCTCGTTGACGTGCGCCCGGTTCGTGATCCTGCTTATCTTGAAGGCAAGAGCCTCGAGTTCAAAGTCATCAAGCTGGATAAGCGCCGCAACAATGTCGTTGTATCGCGTCGCGCAGTTGTCGAGCAGGAGTACTCCGAAGAGCGCGAAGCGCTGCTGGAAGATCTGCAGGAAGGCCATACCGTCAAGGGCATCATCAAGAATCTGACCGACTACGGTGCTTTCGTAGATCTGGGTGGCATAGACGGCTTGCTGCACATCACAGACATGGCGTGGAAACGAGTCAAACACCCGTCTGAGGTCGTTGAGGTCGGACAGGAAATAGACGTTAAGATCCTCAAGTTCGATCGCGAACGTCAACGTGTGTCGTTGGGTATGAAACAGCTCGGTGACGATCCGTGGAAGGATCTTGCGCGTCGTTATCCTGCTCAGACTCGCATCTTTGGCAAGATCACCAATATCGCAGACTACGGCTGCTTTGTTGAGATCGAAGATGGTGTCGAAGGACTTGTCCACGTATCTGAAATGGACTGGACCAACAAGAATGTAAACCCGGCTCGGGTAGTGTCTGTTGGCGAAGAAGTTGAAGTCATGGTGATCGAGATCGATGAAGAACGTCGGCGGATTTCTCTTGGCATCAAACAGTGCAAATCAAACCCATGGGCCGAATTTGCTGCTGACTTCAACCGTAATGACAAGGTATCGGGTCAGATCAAATCGATCACGGATTTCGGTATTTTCATCGGTTTGGACGGGGGCATCGATGGCCTCGTTCACCTGTCTGACATCTCCTGGGAGGTTGCCGGAGAGGAAGCGGTTCGTAACTACCAGAAGGGCCAGGAAATTGAGGCCGCAGTGCTCGCCATTGACGCTGAACGCGAAAGGATTTCGCTTGGCATCAAGCAGCTCGAGAAGGACCCGTTCTCCGCATGGCTTGCTGCGCATCCGAAGAACACGATGGTGAAAGGAATTGTGACCGAAGTTGACGCACGGGCGGCGACTGTTGATCTCGGTGATGGCGTGCTTGGCTCGCTACGCGCTTCGGAAATGGCGCGTGGAAGAATTGAGGATGCGCGCATGATGATGAAGGTGGGCGATGAGGTCGAGGCCAAGTTCACCAACGTCGATCGCAAGAACCGTTCGATCGCATTATCGATCAAAGCCAAGGAGGCTCACGACGAGGCAGAAGCGATCAGTAGCTACAAATCTGATGCCGGCGCTGCCCCCGTGGGAACCACTCTCGGCGAGCTTCTGAAGGAAAAAATGTCAGGCGGAAGTAAATAATACGTAAAAACAGTAGCCCAGACCGTCCGGTCTGGGCTATATTGCTAATATTATCCGTGGGTTACGGGCCACAGACGAAGAAGCGAAGCGAAAGATGACCAAATCAGAACTCATAGAAGTTATCGCACGCAAGCAAAAACACCTCCCTGCAAAGGATGTGGAACTGGCGGTTAAGCACCTTCTGGATTTGATGAGCGACTCCCTAGCGAAAGGACAGCGCATTGAAATTCGTGGGTTCGGCAGCTTTTCACTGCATTTTCGGCCGCCGCGTATCGGGCGCAACCCGAAGACTGGTGAGGCTGTTGCGTTGTCAGGGAAGTACGTGCCGCATTTCAAGCCCGGCAAGGATCTTCGCGAACGCGTCAACGCAAGCCGCCATTTTCCGATCAAGAGCTAGTCACCTGCGACCGGTATGCACGCGCGGTTACCAAATCCGCGGTAACTGCAATAGACTTGTAGTCAGAGCTTGAGCCATTGCGAAGTGGCCAAGCTTGCGGGCCTGAAAAACCGCCTGCAACTGCTTTAATGGCGTCCGGAGTGAGCACATGTTGAAACGTGTGGGCCTGATTTTTCTAATTCTCATCTTGTTTGTCGTGATGTTCTCGTTCACGGCTCTGAATACCGGTCAGGTCGAACTTGATCTTGGTTTCTTCGAGCGCAGCTATCCAGTCTCGATGGCGTTTGCCGTAACCTTCGTGTTCGGCATTCTTTTCGGAATGTTGTGCATGACCGCCTTCGTATTTCGCCTGATCAATGAGCGGCGCTCACTGCGACGGTCGCTGCGAGTTTCCGAATCGGAAGTCAGCAGCCTTCGAAACCTGCCGTTATCCGATGCCGACTGAGTCAACATTCTTACTGGCTGGATTATTCCTGCTGCTTGCGGCCGCCGGATGGACACTGGGGCGTTTTGGCGAGCGCGACGATGAAGAGGCAGCGCCACCTCTAAATATTGATTACCTGAAGGGCCTTAATTTCCTTCTGAATGAACAAACCGATCAGGCTCTAGAGCACTTTCTTGCCATGGTGCGAGTTGACGACAAAACCATAGAGACTCACTTTGCCCTCGGCAGTCTGTTTCGTCGCCGCGGTGAGGTCGACCGGGCAATACGAATTCATCAGAACATCATCGCTCGACCGGACCTGGCCGCGGAGCAGCGAGATCAGGCCCTGTTCTCACTCGCCAAGGACTATTTGCATGCGGGCCTGCTCGACAGGGCGGAAAAGCTGTTTGCGCGCCTTGCTCAGGGATCTCGATACGAAGTACAGGCGCTTGAGAACCTGTGTGGCATCTACGAGCAGGAAAAGGAATGGGAGAAAGCGATTGTTGCGGGGCAGCGGCTCGAAACACTGGGCGGTCGATCTCTCGCGTTGCAGATTGCGCATTACTATTGTGAACTCGCGGAGGCCGCTGCTGCGGAAAATGACTATGCGGCAGCGCGTCAGCATGTGAAGAAAGCGCAATCCGGCAGGCCACGGACAATGCGAGGAGCGTTGACTCGCGCACATATTGCGCGCGAGTCAGATGATTTCAAGACTGCCATTCGCCTGTATCACCGGATCATTGACGAACATACGTATCTGATCGCAGAGGCATTGCCGGAGATCGTCGCAACCTATGAGAGCGAAGGCTCGACCGAGGGCCTGGAACGGGCATTAAAGTCGATGCTAAGCAAGAATCCGGACATGCGTTCACTCGTCGCCTATACAGCTATAGTCAACGACATTGGCGGGATATCGGTAATCGATGAGTGTGTCGAGCAGTACATGCTCGAGGAACCGACACTGGCCGAGTTCGTCGACCTGCATCAATTGTCTGGAGCGGATGAGTCGACTCACGACTCAGCTTTGGAGAAGGTTCGCAGTGCGCTTTCGAAACTGGCAAGTACGACACCGCGTTATCAGTGCCAGGAATGTGGTTTCTCGAGCCAACGCTTGTTGTGGCAATGCCCGAGCTGCCGTAACTGGGAAACACAGCGGCCAGCATCCCGCGTGCAGTTCGATACCGTCCTGCAGCACTCGATCATCAATCGCTAGCGATTTCAAATCCTCATAAAGCAACGAATTTCGACCGCGGTTGCGGTGGCAACAATTCCATAAGCTCCCGAAGTGTGTCGCGTTCCTGCGGCACCTGTGTCACGTTAAAAGGAGCTTGCGATGAAAATACCTGTCCGTCTGTTAACGATACTGATTGCCTGCATGCCGATCTGGGCATTTGCGGGGCCCGTCGACATCAATACGGCCGATGCCGAGACGATTTCGGCCGAGCTGAATGGTGTCGGGTTGGTTAAAGCCAAGGCGATCGTCGAGTATCGAACGAAGCATGGTCCGTTCAAGAGTCCGGAGGATCTGTCCCTGGTCAAGGGCATCGGTGACAGGACCGTGGAGTTGAATCGCGCCAATATTCGGGTTGTGGCACCGGAGAAGAAGTAGAACTGCGCAGATCCGGAACTGCGTTGCACCGGCGTTCGTGACGATGGTCATGACGCCGGTGATTTGAATTGGCTATCATGCGCAGTAGAACTTCGCGTGGGAGAATTCATTTGGGCAACAAAGTCAGGTCAGCTGTGTTTCCGGTGGCTGGTCGTGGTACCCGGTTCCTGCCGGCAACCAAGGCGAGCCCGAAGGAGATGTTGCCAATCGTCGACAAGCCACTGATTCAATATGCGGTGGAAGAGGCGGTCGACGCCGGCGCGACAAAGTTAATCTTCATTACTGGTAGCTCTAAGCGGGCTATCGAAGACCACTTCGATACGGACCCCGAACTTGAGCAAGCACTGTCCGACGGTGGCAAGGACGAGCTGCTCAGGTCGATAAAAGGAATCGTACCGAAAGGCGTTTCCTGTATTTATATCCGTCAGGGAGAGCCATTGGGACTGGGTCACGCGGTGCTCTGTGCCCGGGCCGCAGTCGGCGATGAACCGTTTTTCGTGCATCTGGCGGACGATTTAATCGCAGGAAAGCCGCCCTGTTTGACGCAAATGGCAGCGGAATTTGATCGTCACGGTAGCAGCGTGGTCGCGGTCGAGACCGTGCCACATGAAGACACGTCGAGCTACGGTATCGTCGCAATGGATGACACGACTCGTATCACCGAGATTGTTGAGAAGCCAGCACCCGCGAACGCGCCGTCAGACTCGGCCGTTGTTGGCCGCTACCTGCTCGTGCCGGAAGTATTTGAAAAACTCGAAACGACAGGCCGCGGCGCCGGTGGTGAGATTCAACTCACCGACGCCATTGCGGACCTGCTGAAGGAATCTCCTGTTTACGCCTATTCGTTTAGTGGCGAACGATTTGATTGTGGCAGCAAGCTGGGCTACCTCAAGGCCACTGTCGCCTACGGGCTCGGCCACCCCGAGACCGGCGAAGCACTGCGTGCCCACTTGCGTGAGCTAATCGACACATAGAGAAGAGCCCCATGCGTTTACTATTGGTGACCTTAACCGTGTTGTTTTCCGTATCGGTAAACGCACAGGATCGATACCTGATCGACTGGGATGCGGCTGGCGAGGAGTCACTGCAACACCTTGTTGAACTCATCACGATCAATACAACCAATCCGCCCGGCAATGAAACGCGTGCGGCGAATTATCTGCAGGCCGTGCTCGCTGCTGAAGGTATCGATTCACAGTTGTATTCGCTGGATTCCGATCGCGCCAACCTTGTCGCCCGCATCAAGGGCAACGGATCGAAGCGTCCAATTCTGATTATGGGGCATACGGACGTCGTCGGTGTGCAGGCGGATCGCTGGACCGAGGATCCCTTTAGCGGGCGTCGCAAGGACGGTTGGGTCTACGGCCGTGGCTCGCTGGATGACAAGGACAACGTGACAGCCGGATTGATGTCGATGATCTTGCTCAAGCGTCATGGCATTGAGTTGGATCGTGACATCATCTTCCTGGCCGAGTCCGGTGAGGAAGGTACACCGGAAGTCGGTATCAATTTCATGGTTGAAAAGCACTGGGATGTGATCGCGGCGGAGTACTGCCTGGCTGAAGGGGGTAGCGGCATACTCGAAGATCGTGGCGTTAGTGTCGTCGGTGTCCAGACGACCGAAAAGATGCCACGCCGCGTGACTTTGGTTGCCCGTGGTACCGCCGGGCATGGATCCGTTCCTCGAGTCGACAATGCAGTCGCAACCCTTGCCCGTGCGGTGGCCAAGGCCGATGCCTGGCAAACCGAAATGCGTCTGAACGAAACGACCAAAGCGTATTTTGAAAGGCTGGCCACTGTATCGTCGCCTGAGGATGCCTTCCGATATGAAAACGTGGCCAACCCGGAAGAAACTCAGGCGATACAAGAATATTTCAAGGAGAACTTTCCGTATCACTATTCAGTACTGAGGACGTCGGTCGTCCCCACAATCATGAACGCGGGCTTTCGTAAGAATGTGATCCCGTCGGAAGCAACGGCAATGCTCGATATTCGAATGTTGCCCGATGAAGACGTGGATGCTTTTTACGCACAATTGGCGGACGTCATGGATGAGCCGAACGTCGAAATTGTTCCCGAAAGAATATATCGCCCGGCAGCGCCACCATCTGGCATAGATAACGCAATGTTTGCAAGCCTGGAACGTGCGGCGAACAGCATGTATCCGACTGCGATCGTGCTACCAACGATGTCGACTGGCGCGACCGATATGTCTCAGGTGAGAGCCAAGGGTGTCCCAGCGTACGGAATCGGGCCTATCCGGAGCATTGCAGAGCTCAATAGCGGAAATGGGGCACACGGTGACAATGAACGCGTGTCTGAGGAAGCCCTGGTCGATTTCGTCAAGTTCATGTGGACTGTCATTATTGATATTGCGGCGAGTGATTGATTAGCGACGCAATCCCACTCATCATTTCCGGGATACCTCACGTAACGCTTTCAATGAGCGATTGAAAACGGTTATAGCCGACAGCAGCGCGACAACGGCAAGACCGGCATCCGCCCACCACTGCAGATCCACTCCAAGCCCGAGCAGCAGTGCAAGCACTCCGAAAACGAACGCCCGGTCGCTCTTGCCCATTGGCCCGTCGTATCGCCGACTGGCACCGACCTGAACCGCAACGACGCCCGCCATTTCCGTGAGAACAGACAGAATCACAACTGCAACGACCAGCATCGGTGAAATGCCCGGAACAAGAGCGAATGGCAGGTAAAGTGCAGCATCTGCGATCACATCGCTCAACTCGTTGAGGATGCCTCCAAGTTCGCTTTGCATATGGTGTTCTCTCGCAAGCATGCCATCGATTGCGTTAAGAGCCATGCGCAGAAACAGCCAAATTGGAATCGATAACGCAGCCCATCGCGCGGTCGGATTCAGGGCAAATAATGCGCCGACAACAAGAGACAAGATCAACGCAACAACTGTCACCTGATTTGCGGTGATGCCTGTCTTGGCAAGTGCCGCGCAAATTGGCCGCAACAGTTTCTGAAAAGCCGGCTTTAGATCATAAATCGTCATACGTCGTTGCTCCCCAATTCGGCCACGCTATCTTTAAGGTCGTGACAGATCTTCCTGACGGATTCAGACGACTTATCCAGATGTGCATAATTCCTGGGCGCAGCGATTCGCAATGTCAGTGCAAACGGTCGAGGGAAAACCTTGCCTTTCGGCCAGGCTTCGAGCCCGCCCTCCAGATAACAGGGCAGAACTGGCAGATCGGTGCCCACCACCAGGCGACCGATGCCCGACCGAAATCTCCCCATATCCCCGTTTGTGGTTCGCGTGCCTTCCGGAAAGATGATCAATACATTGCCCTGGTTTTTCAGCAACTCCCCACAGACAGCGAGGCTCTCGGCACCCTTGAGTTGCCGATCAAAAGGCAATGCGTTGATCAGGATGGCTGAGATCGCGCTTCGCGGCAGGCTCGAGAAAAAGTAATCTGCCGCGGCCGCCGGAAAGGTCCGGTGAATCTGTCTAAGAGGCACAGAACACAGCATGCAAAGTGTGTCCAGATGGCTCGTGTGGTTACAGACGAGGACGTAAGATCCCGACTGCGGAAGGTTCTCCCGACCGTCGATGCGCATCCTGTGGTAGATCCGCATCCATCCCCGCAGCAGCAGCGCGACCATCGATCGCAATGCGTGCGTCAGCATGTAGGGCTGCCGTGGGAAATTCCGCAGATGCTCCGCCATCGTTTCATCGATGTCTGACGGCGGCTGATATTTCCAGTCGTTCATTTTGCTCGCCTAGCGTAAACCGTGTGTCCAACGTATGACGTGAAAGAAGATCGGCGCGACAAATATCATGCTGTCGACCCGATCCAGTATTCCGCCATGGCCCTTAATGACGACGCCCATGTCTTTAATGCCGATATCGCGCTTGATGTAACTCATGACCAGGTCACCCAATTGACCGCCGACACCGACAACCAGTCCGATCACAACGAGATGCCATGGTTCGAAATGGGGAAATGAGAACCACAACAGCCACGGAATTAATAGCGACACGCAAACTGCGCCAATGGCCCCCTCGACTGTTTTGTTGGGGCTGATGTTCTCCCTGAGTTTGTGTTTGCCGAAAATCTTGCCGCAGGTGAATGCGGCAATGTCGTCAATCTCGACTGCGAACAGCAGATACAGAATATAGCCGTATGCATGCTCCGAATTGGCCAGGAATCCGAGATGGCTGAACATCCAACCGAAATACACGAAACCGACAATTGCCAGCGCAACCTGTTGCAACTGGCCTTTGGCCCGGTTTCGCAGGATCGGCACGAGCAGTATCGCTCCGGCCACATACGCTGGCATCACCATGAACAGCCCGTACCAACCGGGGTGCCCGAGCCGCGGATCTGTAACGAATGAGGCCGTGGCGAGAGCAATTATCCCGAGGTAGACCAACCCGGTAAGCCACCAGTCATTGTATAGGCCGGTTGCTCTCGCAAATTCCTTGAATCCAAACACAGCCAACAGTGCGACACCGATGATGACTGCTGTCCGGCCCAGAAATACAGTGCCGAGCACCAGAGGAATCATAAGCAGCCAACCGCGGTAGGTTTTCCAGACCGGGGCTATGTTCTTGCCCGTCACGGTCAGTATGGCGAGCGCCGCGCCGGCAAGACCGAGCAGGCCACCGATGATGACCACATAGGTCAGGAAAACTTCGTTCTCGAGCGCTGTGCTGATAGTCATCATATCTTTTCCCCAGGACCAATCGTCTCTTACGGCCGGTCCGGAATCCTGATGGAGATGTGATGAAACTCTGTGCTTTTGCTATCAGGAGACCAGGCAATCGAGTCTCACCGTACACCGCGCACAAAAAAGGCCTTCGAATGAAGGCCTTTCAGAATTTGGCTCCCCGACGCGGACTCGAACCACGGACAAGTTGATTAACAGTCAACCGCTCTACCAACTGAGCTATCGGGGAATAGTTGGTCACCATCAGGTGCGGGCCGCGATTTTGGGTCAGCACCCGCATGAAGTCAAGCGCTTACGGATCGTTTTATGCGCTCCACAGCTTCCTTCAGCGATTCCATGGAACATGCGAATGACAGCCGCAAATAGCCCGGTGTGCCAAAAGCGCTGCCCGGAACAACAGCGACATTGGCTGCATTGAGCAGGTGTTCCGTGAGTTCGATATCGTCAGCCAGCCCAAGGCGATTCAATGCCGAGTTGACCCTCGGAAATGCGTAAAACGTGCCTTCACCCGGACGACACTTGAACCCGGGAATGTCGTTAAGGGCCACCACCAGGTAGTCATGCCGGGACCGGTATTCGGCGACCATCTCAGCGACAACAGCCTGATCGCCGTCCAGAGCAGCCTGGGCGGCTTCCTGCGACACGCTACATGGGTTCGACGTGCTCTGGCTCTGAATGGTTTTCATGGCCTCAATCACTTCTCGTGGGCCGGCTGCGTAACCGATACGCCACCCCGTCATCGCATAGGCTTTGGAGACGCCATTAACGGTCACAGTGCGCTCAAGAAGGTTCGGGCATGCTGCCGCGAAGCTGACGAACGGATCATTCGCCCAGTGAATTGGCTCATAAATTTCGTCCGCTGCGATCACGACCTGCGGGTGTTGCTCGAGCACCTCGCCCAGAGCCTTGAGCTCGGCCTCGCTGTAGGCCGCACCGCTAGGGTTGGAGGGGTTATTGAGAATCAGCAGGCGGGTTTTGTCACCAATCGCAGCGTCCAGTTGTCGTGGCGTTATCTTGAAGCCTTCATCGATTCCGGTCGCGATGACGATTGGCTCGGCCTCAGCCAGCAATACCATATCCGGGTAAGAAACCCAGTAGGGCGATGGAATAATCGCCTCGTCACCGGGCGAAAGCAGGCCAAGGCACAGGTTGAACAGCGATTGTTTGGCGCCTGACGTCACCACGATCTGTGCTGTTTCGAACTGCAGTTGGTTGTCGCGCTTAAATTTGCGCTGGATGGCTGCTTTTAGGCCAGCAGTGCCATCAATCGGCGTGTATCTGGTAGCGCCTGCATGGATAGACGCAATCGCGGCGTC
>Ga0255052_10001367_pt1 | contig 18396 bp, 17 predicted proteins | sample JV7_2_21_MG_FD_188632 | JGI IMG/M metagenome (GOLD analysis project Ga0255052, IMG submission 188632) | Seawater microbial communities from Jervis Inlet, British Columbia, Canada - JV7_2_21 | ecosystem: Environmental > Aquatic > Marine > Inlet | place: Canada: British Columbia | collected... | reverse complement strand
CCCTGATCGTCGACGAGCTGGGCAGCCTGATGGTCAACGATCAGGGCCTGCGCCTCCGCGATATCGCGGAGCTCTCCTATGAGGAGCCGCCCTATCCCCATGGACGCCACCTGGACGGGCAGTTCGCCGTGGCTCTCGAGGTCTACAAGGAATCTACCGCCAACACCGTCGACGTAGTGCGCAAGGTGATGACGGTCATCGAGACCGAGATCAACGACGATCCCCTCTTGCAGGGAGTCAACGTCTTCGTCTGGGAAGACCAGGGTGAAGTCATCACCGGTGGTCTCAAGGGTCTGCTCAAGGCAGGGGCCATCGGTGCGCTTTTGGCAATCGTCAGTCTGTATGTCTTCCTCAGGCGCTTCGACTCGACACTGATTGTGGCCATGTCGATCCCCTTCTCGATCATCGCCGCCTGTGGCGCCATGTACTTCATGGGCAGAAGCCTCAACGTGCTCTCTATGATGGGTCTTATGCTGGCTGTGGGGATGTTGGTCGATAACGCCGTCGTGGTGCTGGAGTCCATCGATCGTACACACCGCACCGAACCCGATCGCAAGAAAGCGGCGCTGATCGGCGCCAAACAGGTGGCGGTGGCCGTCTCGGCTTCGACGATGACCACCCTGATCGTCTTTCTACCTCTGATCGTCGGTGCCAAAGTGGAGCTTACGGTCTGGCTCGGCGAGATCGGCATGGCCATCGCCATCGCCCTGGCCTGTTCGCTGTTTTCGGCTCTGACCTTGATTCCGCTGATGTCAGCCCACTTCCTGGGCAAGAGAAAGCCCAAGCCGGTGAAATCCATCGCCTGGTTGGAGGAGAAGTATGCGCAGATCCTGGCTTGGACCCTCCATCACCGGATCAAGACTTTCGGTTTGATCGTTCTGGGTCTTGGCGTGGGTCTGTTGCCGTTCTTCACTGGCATGGTGGAGTCGGCCGTCTTTTCCGGGATGGTCAATTCCATGCTGCGGCTGCGGTATGAGTTCGCTGACCACACCTACAAGTCGGAGGCCGAAGAGGTGGTGAATCGGGTAGAGGCGGTCTTGGAGGAGAATCGGGAGCAATTCCAGTTCGACTCCCTGTACAGCTTCTATATGGAGAATCGAGCTGAGACCACCCTCGTTCTAAGCCGTCAAGATATGACTGACGAGGAGATCAAGGATCTACGACAGGAAGTCCGGGATGCGATGCCCGAGGTGGCTGGCGTCAGATTCTTCTTCGATGACGACTCCGAGGATGGCGGCAACAGCACCTATTTCGCAGTCAAGTTCTTTGGCCAGGACACCGGCGTATTGGAGCGATTCGCGGCCGAGGCCGCCCGGCGGATCGAGACGCTCGAGGGAACCCAGGACGTTCGCACCACGTTTCGGGATGCCCAGCGGGAGATCCAGGTCTCGATCGACCGCGAGAAGGCCGAGCGTCTCGGCCTCACGGCCCAGGATCTGGCGGACATCTTCTCCTTCACACTGGGCTCGATGCGGTTACCGCGATTCAACTCCGGTCAACGCGAAGTCGAGACCTGGTTGGCTCTACGTCTGGAGGACCGGCAGAACCTGGATGATCTCAAGAAGATCCAGATCGGTGGCGGCGACAGTGGCCAGCCATTTCAACTGGGTGACATCGCCACTTTCGAGGTCGTGTCACGTCCCCGTGAGATTCGGCGGGAGAACCGCAAGGTCAGGGTGGCCGTCCGTGGCACCTACGAAGGTGAAGAGTGGGGCGACACGCAGGAGGAGATCGCCGGATTGATGGACGCCTTCGACTTGCCTCCGGGCTACTCCTGGTCGTGGGGCGATCGCATCATCGAGCAGCAGGACCAGAACAGCCAGATGGGTGTCAATTTCCTCCTCGCCCTGGTCCTTGTCTACCTGGTCATGGCCTCCCTCTTCGAATCACTGGCACAGCCCTTCGCCATTCTGGTGTCGATCTTCTTCGCGCTTCCGGGCACCGCCTGGTTGTTGGCGATCACCGGCACCAAGTTCAACATCATGAGCCAGATCGGCCTGCTGATCCTCATGGGGATCGTGGTCAACAATGGCATCGTGCTGCTCGATCACATGAATCGCCTACGTCGATCCGGTCTGTCGACCGAAGAGGCAATCCTGCAGGCGGGCCGCGATCGGTTACGGCCCATCCTGATGACCGCCGCCACGACCATCATCGGACTGCTGCCGCTGGCCATTCGGGGTCCCAATACCGCCGGGATCTTCTATTACCCGCTGGCGCGAACCGTGATGGGCGGGTTGATGTCGTCCTCGATTCTGACGCTGCTGGTGTTGCCCTATATCAATCTGGGTGTGGAAGCGGTGGCGAGTTGGTTGCGCCGCTTGTGGCGCGAGTCGCGTGGCAGGCAGGCGAGCCCCGAGACCGGTACCGATCCGTTACCCATCGAACCCGACACTGTCCTCCATGGTTCCTGACAGCCTTGCAATCGTTTTGACCGCTAGGAGACCCGACCGCCGATCCCGATGGCCATTCCCCTTTCCCTGGTTCACGGCCCATCATCCCGGATGCGGCCGGGTCTCCTAACGGTCAAAGCTTCCTGAAGACTCGACAGATATACTACCGGCCGCATGAGCAAAGCCACCGGTGGCGCGGCCACGGTACTGCCGAAGGAGCTCCTCCGCGAGCTCCACGCCTTTCTCTGTCTCGAAGCTCCCTTCCTGATTCGTGATCTGCCCCAGGTAGCGTCAGAAGAGGAGCTCGAAGCGGCTCTGTTGAAGCGCATCGAGGCCCGCTCGCGTACCGGCCAGGAGTTTGCCGACGAGCTGCTCTATCCAGATTTGACCCACCAGAAGGCCGTCAGTAAGAGCCGGGCGGAACTCGAAGAGACCGTTCGGGGGTTTTTCGATCGCCGGCGGGTCAAGGCATCGATTACGCCGCACGAGAAACGGCTCATGCTCAGAGTCATGCTCCTGACCCGTGAGCTCGACAGTCGCCTCAAGCTCGCTTTCGATCGTAAAGAAATCAAATGGGGTCGATTCCCTTCACCCCAGAAGGGCTTCCGATCGACCGGGCAGGAGGCCATTGTCGGCGCTGCCCTGCGACTGCGACGCTACCCGGAGTTCGGACAGGGCGAAACCTATCGGGGCGACTTCATCAGCCCATTGATCCGCGATCTCGGGGCCCTGCTGATGTTCATGCCCGACCCGCTCCATCCTCTGCTGGTGCAGTACGGGAAGACCGGCACCCCCGTGGACGGTCGCGATCTTCATACGGGCGATTTCGACCGCGGTGTGGTGCCACCGGTGGCGCCTCTGGCCCTGGCGACACAGACTCTTCTGGGTCTAGCCTACGCCATCAAGCTCGACAGGGAAGACAGGGTCTGTGTCAGCTTCATCGGCGATGGTGGGGCCAGCCTCGGCGAGTGGCACGAAGCGATCAACTTTGCCGCAGTACAGCGACTCAATATGGTCTTTGTCGTGGAGAACAACCAATGGGCCTTGGGCACTCATGTCAGTGAGCAGACCGCGGCCATGCGTTTTGCCCGGCGGGCGGCCGGCTATGGGATCCAGGGTGTCACCCTGTTTGGAAATGACGCTGAAGAGGTGGCCGCCGGGGTGATCTGGGCGGCTGACAGGGCGAGGCAAGGGGAGGGGCCGACCCTGGTCGAGTTGGTTACCTACCGTCGAGCGGGTCACGCCCATCATGATGATGATCGCTTTCACGGCAGTGCTGAGGCCAAGATCCCGGGCTATGAGATCGGGGAGGAGCGGACGGCCTGGGAGGCCCTCGATCCCATCGATCTCTACCGGCACCGTCTGCAAGCAGCCGGCATCCTGAGCGCGGGCGAGTTTCACGAGTTGCAGGAGGATGTCCGCCGCCAGGTGTCGGAGGCGGCTGCGGCTGCGGCTGCAGCCGACTGGCCAGATCCGCGGGAATATCGTCACCGGGTCTACGCGTCCCGAGCCGCGCCGGTACCGCCAACGCCTGAGAATCGGTCCACCAGACGGATGTCCTACGACGAGGCGGTACGTGCTGGGATGGCCGAGATGATGGCCGAGAACGAAGAGGTGTTCATCCTCGGCGAGGACGTGGGAGGACGCTACGGCGGTGCTTTTGGGGTGACCCGGGGTCTGGCAAAGAGGTTCGGCGACGATCGCTGTCTCAACTCACCCCTGGCGGAATCGGCCATCATCGGCTGTGCCGTCGGCGCATCGCTGCTGGGCAAGCGTCCGATCGCCGAGATGCAGTTCGCCGACTTCCTGGCACCGGCCTTCAACGCCCTGGTCAACAACGCCGCCAAGATCCACTGGCGGTGGGGGAAGAGCGTTCCTCTGGTGGTCAGGCTCCCCTACGGAGGTGCCACGGGTACCCTGAACATGCTCCTGGGAGGAGGCCCTTTCCACAGCCAATGCCCGGAGATGTGGTTTGTCCGCACCCCTGGCTGGAAAATCGTGGCGCCTTCCAATCCCATCGATGCCAAGGGTCTGATGATCGCCGCCATTCGTGACGACAACCCGGTTATCTTTCTGGAAGCAAAGGGTTTGTACGGTTTTTTCCGGACCGATCTGCGTCAGGAGGTGCCTCTGGGGTCGGCGTTCGAAACACCGATAGGTGTGGCGTCGGTTGCCAATCGAGGCGAGGACCTGACGATCCTCACCTATGGTGCCATGGTCTGGACGGCGCTGGAGGCGGCCCGGCAGTTGGACGACGAGGGCATCACGGTCGAGGTTGTCGATCTGAGGACTCTCTGGCCACTGGACGAGACGACGATACGCCGTTCGGTCGAAAAGACCCACCGGGTGCTGATCCTCCACGAGGACACGGGTCGAGGTGGTCTGGGCGGCGAGCTCGCCGCCATACTCGCCGCGGAATCCTTCTTCTTTCTGGACGCACCGATCCGCCGGGTCGCGGCGCCGGACACCCCAGTCCCCTACTCGCCACCGTTGGAGCACGACTACCTGCCCGACGTCGACCAGGTCTTGGCTGCTGCTATCGAGCTGTTGGAAGAATAGCGGGCTCATCGCCCCAGTGCTCCAGGAGGGCTTGCCGAGCCTCCGGGTCCTTCATGGAGAAGTCGCGGTCCCAGCGGTCGTTACCGGGGATCCACTTCCACCAGAACATGCCCTCGACCCAGGGGGCGGTTTCGATTCGTTCCAGCGCGACTTCGATCAGGGTCCGGCGGAGGGAGCGAACGTCGGGGGTGTCTTCATGACCTGGAATCCACGGTTCGGCGGCTGCCCGATGCGATCGAGCGTAGCCGATCTCGGCAAAGAGGACAGGTTTGTTTCCCTGTGATCGGGAGAGAGCCTTAAGCCTGGCCAACGGATCGTCCCAGCCCTGCCAGATACGGGTACGATCCGGAGATTCGTCCTCGCTGAGCGGAAAGTACGCGTGGACACCAATCAAGTCCAGGGCATCCCAGAACGGCACCCGAGAAAGAGAGTTCCAGTTGGCAGCGTAGGTCAGCCGTCCCGCAAAGACCAAGCGCACCGCAGCGATGATCTGTCGCCATTCGGCCTCGTGCTGTGTCGTCCTTTCGGTCTCCACGCCGACGGCCAGCAGATCCACACCGACGCTCTGGGCAAGACGAGCCTGATCGACGATGAATCGACGGTAGCCATCGAAGAATCTGGCCCAGGCCTCGATGTCGTCTCCGAAGTCGACTGCTCCCCGCCATTCGAAACTTCCCCAATAGGCGAGATGGGGTTTCCAGAAGAGCCGTATGCCGGCCTCTCGCGCCAGTTCGGCAGCACGGCGAAGATAGGGGGTCTCCCCTGTCGGGCGATACCGGATGCTGCCATCCCGCCCGACCCTGGCATAGGGATGGATCGCTACCCAGCGGACGCCAAGAGCGGTGATCTCTGCCAGGCTGTGAGCCATCTCTGGAGAGCCCCAGATCTGACCGGCCCGCGGGCAGGAGACCACCATACCCCGAAGGAATTCGTCTGGTGGAGGCTGAGCCTCGATCCGAGCCAACGGCGCGAGACCGAACACCGGAATCAGAGCGCTGGCTAGCCAGGTTCGCAAGACGAGATCAGACCTCTCCCTAGTCTACGCGCGCCGGGCCCGGCGGGTTGTATGCAGAAACAAGCAGGGAGGAGCTGAACCGTCAGAACTCCTCCATCCGGACCTGAAGCGTGGACAGGTCGACGATGGACACGGTCGAACAGCCGGTAAGCCAGCCGCCGGTCTCACCCGGATTGAGAAGCAGCCCCTGGTCCTGTCGCTGATCCACGCGATGGGTGTGACCGTAGACCACCAGGTCGTAGACACCGCTGTGGGCAAGTGGCTCGGCCAGTTCCGGATAGTGGACGACTGCGATCTGCCGATCGGCGAGGCTGATCGTGGCCAGGTAGGGGTGCACTTCGCCGATCTCCCGAATGCGGGCCGCCAATCCCAAGCGCTCACCATCATTGTTGCCGAACACCGACAGGACTGGGCAGCCGAGACCGCGTAAGGGCTCGATAGCGAAGGGAGACACAAAGTCGCCGGCGTGCAGGACGTGCTGCACCTGAGCCTCGTTGAACAACCGAACGGCCGCCTCGATCTTGGGGACGTTGTCGTGGGAATCTGCCATGACTCCTACTAGCATGGGATCAGCTCCTTCCTAGTCCGTAGACAGGGCTTTGAGCGAGAGAGGGTCGCGCGCTGGTAGATGGCCGACGGGGCGGCCGATGACCCGTTCGAGATCGGAGGTCCCAGGAGTCTGGCCGGCTGCGATCTCGCTCCACCGGCCGACCACGAGAATGGTGAACTCGGACGGTTGTAGATAGGTCTTGGCGGCGACTCGGACATCGTTGACCGTCACACTGCTGACACCCTCCAGGTAGTTTTGCCAGTAGGAATGGGGTCGGCCGAGAAGCTCGTCCTCGGCAAAATAGCCGGCGATCTCCTCGGCGGTATCGAAGTCCAGACGCAGCCGCGCCAGTAGTGATTGTTTGACCAGATCCAACTCCTTGGGGTGGATCGGCTCGGTACGCAAGCGTTCGACCTCCGCCGCGGCTAACTCGACAGCGCGGCTCACCGATCGGCTCTGGGTATCAAAGAAAATGCGTAGCTCGCCCGGCCAGAGGTCACCGAGCAGGAGCTGCGCCGAAGCTCGGTAGACCAATCCCTCCGCCGTCCGCAAGCGACCCGCGATCCTGGAGATCGCCCCCTGGCCACCCAGGATTTCGGCCAGCACTGTGAGCACGAAGCGATCGGTGTCCGTCCAGTCGAGGAGGCTCGGAAGACGATGCCCCATCATGACCTTGGCCTGCGGTACATCCATCTCATAGTGGAAGAGACCTGGAGTGGCGCTCGGCCTAGGTGCGGGTGGCGGCCAGACGGGGGTGGCGACCGCCGCTGGCTCGATCACCGGCCAGAGAGCGAATCGGCTCTCGAGATTGGACAGCAGGCTCTCGGCATCGAAATCGCCCGAAACGGCCAAGATCATCTGACCCGGTCTCCAGCAACGACGGTGGAGGTCCATCAACTCCTGGCGACCCAGACCCTGCAGGCTGGTGGGTGTCATGGGGCGGTTGCTGAAGTGCTCCTCTCCATACATTAGCCATTCCCACTCCCTTTCCAGCACTTCGAGGGCGTCTTCGTTGCGCCGCGTCATGCTCTCGACGAGATTGCTACGAGCGGTGTCCAGCCGGTCCTGTTGAAACTGCGGCTCGATGAGCATGGCAAACAGAAGATCCAGGCCCTCATCGAGCGCCCAGCTCGGGACACTCAGGGTAGCTCCAGATCTCGTTGTCCCCGCTAGAGTGTTGAGGCGGGATCCAAGGTCGTCGACAAGATCGTCGAACTGAGTGGCGTCCAGAGAGCCGGCACCGCCGCGACGGATTTGCGAGCCGGTAAGGTAGGCGAGCCCGATCTGGTCGGGCGGATCCAGAAAACTTCCCACTGGCAGGGCCAGGGTGAGATCCACCAGGGGCAAGGTGTGGTCCTCGGCCAGATAGACGACGGGTCCATTCTCGAATTGAAATCGTCGGTTCTCTGCCGAGGGTAGTTGGATCTGCCGTTCTGGAAATTTCAATTGACTGGGATGGGCAGGGACAGAGTCCTGGTCGGCCCCCAGGCCGCCGGCAGAGAGAGCGCAGATCACGAAACCGAGTGTCAGGATCGGTCTCATGGTGCTCCTGGCGAGGTCCCCGTTTTCGTTTCGGGCCGACGGTAGATTGCAATGGTTCGGCTTGCTGGCTTCAAATACTCCGCGGCCGCGCGCACGAGATCCTGGGCCGTAAGCTCCTGGATCCGGCTCGGCCACCGGTTTACGTATCGCCAGTCGCCCAGGCCCTCATAGATCAGAAGCTGTTTCATCAGACCCGCGGGTTCCTGAAGCCGGCGAAATGCGTCCGCGGCCAGCCGATTCTTGGCTCGTCGGATCTCGGCCGTGGTGGGAGCTTCGCTCAGCAGGCGATCCAGCTGCTGATCCCAAGCGACAATCAGGGCTTCGGGATCGATCACTCCCTTGCTCTCGGCTCGGAAGCTGAACTCACCGGCCTGTCGCCAGGAGATCTGCTGAGAGTAGGCCGAGAAGGCAATCTGCTGGTCCAGCACCAGGGATCGGTACAAGCGACCCGTTCGGCCGTTCATGATCGCTGAGAGGAGCTGTAGCGGATAGGTGTCCGGGTGACCGAAAGCGGCAGTGGGGTAGAGCACCTGGACCTGTGGCGGGCAGTTGCAGATGTCGGTGAAGCTTCGTTTCTGGGCTCGAGGGGGAGGACCGGATCTGATCGCGGCAGATTTCGCAGGCGAGCCGGACTGCAGACGGCCGAAGTATCTCCGGGCCCACAACTTTGCCAGCTCGCGATCGAAACCACCGACCAGAACGGCCGTCATGTTGTCGGCCCGGTAGTGACGGCGGAAAAACCCGGCGGCTTCTTCGCGACGGATCCGATCGAGATCGCCAGGTCGGCCCATGGGATTCCAGGAGTAGGGGTGATCACCCCAGAAGAGGCCTCGCAGCTGCTCATCGAGCCCACCGGTGGGCGTCGCATCGATTCGCAATCGCCGCTCCTCGTGGATCACCCCGAGCTCCTTGTAGAACTCCCGAAAAATCGGCGCCGTCAGGCGATCGGATTCCATCCAGAACCAGAGCTCCAGCTTTTCGGTGGGTAGCGTGACGTAGTAAGCGGTCAGGTCGCGATAAGTGTTGGCGTTGAGATCGGTGCCACCCTGCTCGGAGTAGAGGAACGAGTACAGACCGAGAAAGGCCTGCGATCTGGCCTTCTCCTGCAATGACTGTCGCTCTGCGACCAGACCTGCCAATTGCTGGGTCAGCTTTTGCCGCTTTCTTGCCGAAGCAGATTCGATCTTCAGTTCCAGGGCCTGCTCCTCGTGCCAGATCCGATCGACCTCGGCCAGTGTTTCGAGCTCCTGCACGAGATCACGGGCCCCGACGGTTCGGGTGCCCTTGAACATCATGTGCTCGAGGAGATGGCTGAGGCCAGTCCGGTTGCTGGGATCATCGGCCGAACCCACGCCGACCATCCAGCCTGCCACCACGGTCGTGGACTCGGGCTGCTCTACGAGTAGGAGCTTGAAGCCATTGGCGAGACGGATCTCTTCGACCGGTACCTGGGCTTCTGCGAGCGGACCCGCGGCTCTACCGCTGGCCGCCAGGCAGAGGATCAGGAATGTGGCGAACGTGAAGCTGTGGTGGAGGAGGGCAGGGCCGATCTGATTCACAGGAGGCTCCGTGGCCGCCGATGCTAGCACGCACATCGGTCCGGAAGGCGATAGGCTCGGCTGCGTGATTCCGTCGGCGGAGGTCGGTTTTGGTGAAGGCCTGCGAGAGGCTGGTTTCCGGGAGCGTCCCAATCGATTCCTGGTCCTGGCTGACCCCGGGGAATCGACCGTGGAAGCTCATCTCCCCGACCCCGCCGGTTGCGAGAGCTTTTGCTACCAGGTCGTGAGATCGCCATCGGCCGTCATCGATATGATCTCCTACTCGACGACGGCAAAGGGGGAAAGCTGGTGTTGGAGGTCAAGAGCGTCACTCTCGTAGAAGCAGGTCACTCTCGAGAGTCTGAAGCTGGAATCAGTCGTCCCGGTTGGCTGAGATGCAGTCCACAAAACACGGCGGCTCCGTGATTCGGCAGGTCTTGTCCCTGGCAAGGGTGATCGCCGTGGCGCTGTGGACTGGATTCTGGACCCTTCTGGCCCTTTTGATTCACCTGGTCAGTCGACGGACCGGATTGCCGCTGACCCTGGCAAGAAAGGTCTGGGCACCGCCTGCTCTGTGGATGCTCGGTGCCCGACTGGAAGTGTGGGGGTTGGAGAGTCTCGATCTCTCTCGGTCCTATCTGTTTGTCGGCAACCATGCCTCTCAACTCGACATCCCCGTACTCTTCGCGGCTCTTCCGGTTCCTTTGCGATTCCTCGCCAAGGAAGAGCTCCGCCGGGTTCCCATTGTCGGGGTTTTCATCACGGCTATGGGCATGGTGTTTATCGACAGGGACCGGGCCGATGCCGCCCGCAGCAGCATCGATCAACTAGCGGAGTTGCTGGCTTCAGAGCTGAACCTGATGGCCTTTCCCGAGGGCACACGGAGCCGCGACGGCGAGATCCAACCGTTCAAGACCGGTGCGTTCGTGGCCGCGATCAAATCGGGGGTGCCGGTGGTGCCCGTTCGTATCGACGGGGCTGCTGCAATCTTGCCAGCTGGTACCTTGGCCATCCAACCCGGTCCGGTCCGCGTCTTTGTCGGAAAACCCATACCCAGTACCGGTCTCACCCTGTCGGACCGACGACAGTTTGCCGCTCGGGTGCACTCCAGTCTCGTAGGTCTGGGTTCAAAGAGAGCCGAGTAAGGTCGGGCGACGGACTCAGCGTGTGGCCAGGTCCAGGACCTGGAAGAGGCGTTCGGCGTCGAAGGGCTTGGCCAGGAAGTACTGCCCGCCGATCTTTGGGCCCCGCTTGCGCATCTCGTCGGCATCGACGAGACCGGTGAGAAAGATGATGGGGATCTCGGCAGTATCCGGGGTCTCCCGCAGGCGCTGGGCGACGGTGGCACCGTCGATGCCAGGCATCATGATGTCGAGGAAGATAGCGTCAGGGCGCTCGGCTTCGATCCTGCGCAATGCCTCCTCGCCATGGGCTGCCGTGGCAACGTCGTGATCCTTGGATTCGAGAAGTGAGGCCACGAGCCGAAGAACTTGCTGTTCGTCGTCAACTACCAGGACTTTCACTGTCATCTCTCCCTCTGAAGCCTCGCAGGAGTCAGTGTCGTTTGCGTGATGCTAGCACGTCTATCGGCTGCCTTTGGTAGCATTCCGCCAGGCTCTCCAATGAAGGATACTCAATCCGGAATCGACACGGTCATGGGCGCGGTCCTGGCGGGAGGGTCGAGCAGAAGAATGGGTCGAGACAAGGCGTTGATGGAGCTCGATGGCCGGACGATGCTCGCTCGCGCGGTCGCGATTCTCGGGTCGGTGCTCGAGGACGTGTTGGTGGTAGCGCCCCGAATTCGGGAGTACACCGAGGTGGAGGCTGAGATTCAGGCGGATCTACGACCGGGTCTGGGTCCGGTCGGCGGGATTCACACCGCCCTGGTGCGCGCCAGCGGCCGTCCGGTCTTTGTCCTGGCGTGTGACATGCCCCTGGTCAGCGAAGAGCTCGTACGTTGGATCGTTGGCATGGCTGCGGAGGATCTGGGCCGGGAGCCGGAGATCGGCGATGAGGCAAGACCGTGGGCGAGGATCGCCCGGCACCAGGGTCGAAAGCAGCCCCTCTGCGGACTTTATGGCGGTGGGTGTCTGCAGGTGGTGGAGGCGGCCCTCGAGGCAGGGCGGCTCAGTGCCGTGGATCTGCTCGGGTGCTTGGAGACGGATTGCCTCGATCTGGACCCGACCGCAGATTGGTTCCACCCCCATCTGCTCGCCAATGTCAATAAACCACAGGATCTGGCGAAACTGGCCCCGCAGCTGAGGCAAAGCCCGTGAGTCGTCCGCAACATGATCCCCCGGCAGTGGCGGCTGCCATAAGTATGTTGATGACACGCTATCGAAGGGGTGTAGCTCAAAGCGCCTCGGACTTGATCACTGTGGAGGAGCCTTTGGAGATTCGAGTGGTCGTAGAGACCGCTGGTCGCCGCGAGCGACATGTCCTCGCGGTGACCATGCGGACCCCAGGTGAGGACCCCGAGTTGGCCGCTGGGTTCCTGGTGAGTGAGGGGGTGATAAGTGCCGCTGAGGATATCTGGAGGATCGAGCATTGCCATGACGGGCCAGAATCCACCGACGACAATACGGTCGATGTCTTCCTGGCGCCGTCGGTGGATTTTGATGTGGCACAACTGAGCCGCATGATCATCACGAGCTCGGCCTGCGGAATCTGCGGTAGGACATCTATCGAGTCGGTTCACAAGATCTGTTCGGAGCGGCCCCGTGGTGATTTCCGCTTGGAACCTGACCGACTCACCAAACTGACCGAGGTGCTGTCGGGTGCGCAACCTGTCTTCTCAGGAACAGGTGGCCTCCACGCTGCGGCGCTGTTCGACCCAGAGGGCGAGCTGCTCGATCTGCGAGAGGATGTGGGTCGGCACAACGCTTTGGACAAGCTCGTGGGGGGGCTGCTGCGGGCCGCGAAGCTACCGGCGTCTGAGAGCTTGGTCCTGGTCAGCGGACGGGCGAGCTTTGAGTTGGTTCAAAAAGCTCTTCTCGCTGGCATTCCGGCTCTGGCAGCGGTCGGGGCCCCCAGCTCGCTGGCCGTGGAGTTGGCCCGGGATTACGACATGACCCTGATCGGCTTCTTGCGCGGGGATCGGTTCAATGTCTACAGCGGGCAGGAGAGAATCGCAACCGGCTGAGGTCGCGGGGATCCCATGCTCGTCGATACTCATGTTCACCTCGGTGATCGCTCCTTTGATCACGATCGGTCCGCGGTTCTGGAGCGGGCTCGCGGCGCCGGTGTGGGGGCGGTCATCGCGGTTGGCGAGACGCTGGCCGAAGCCCAGTTGAACCTCGAGCTGGCAGCAAGGTACCCGAACATGGTGCGTCCGGCCGCCGGTCTGTTGCCGACGATCCTGGATCTGGATCAGGCTGCGGCCTTGGCGAATCTGATCCGTGAGCAGAGGCAGAAGCTGATCGCCATCGGCGAAGTCGGGCTCGATCTCTGGAAAGTCAAGGATCCTGCCGATCGGGCGGTGCAGAGGCAGATCTTCAGCAGCCTTGTCGATCTCTCGATCGAGCTCGATCTGCCGCTCAACGTACACTCCCGGGCGGCGGGCAGACCGGTCATCGAGTTGCTGTTGGACCGCGATGCCAAGCGGGTGCAATTGCACGCCTTCGATGGCAGAGCGGCCAAGGCCCTGCCCGCCGTGGAAGCGGGATTCTTCTTCTCAGTGCCGCCGTCGGTCGTGCGGTCGATTCAGAAGCAGAAACTGGTTCGTCATCTGCCCTTGAGCTGTCTGCTGGTAGAGACCGATAGCCCCGTCCTGGGGCCGGACGCGGAGAGCCGCAACGAGCCAGCCAACGTAACGGTCTCGGTGCAGGCGATTGCCGACTTGAAAGCCCTCGCCGTGGATGAGGTGGCCGCTGCCGTGACGCAGAATGCGGTCCGCCTCTACGGTCCCGGCGTTCTGGGAAACGGCCTCCTAGACTGACCCTGCTAGTGGACTGTAACGTTCAAACGGTTAGCGCCTGAGCGGCCCTCGGGCCCGATCTCGGCGTTGCGCCTCCTCGACATAGCCCCACTATGCCTGCGTCCGCGCGCCTTGATCTCGAACCCGATGACTCGCACATCCACTAACCGTTTGAACGTTACAGTCCACTAGTCGAGAAAGCGTTCGCTGTGGATCTGCCAACCACCGCCGGTCGGCTTGAGCTCCAGCACCATACGGCGGGTCTCGTCCGAGGTATTGGATCGGAACGACCTGTAGAAAGTCGCCGTGGCGGTGTTGGCGGCAGGGAAATCAATCTCCAGGGCCGAGACTGCCACTCTGATGTACTCGGCCTGGCCCATCTGCTGGGCAATCTCCGATTCCCATTGCTGCCGGCCGCCGTACGCTGCGGCATCGAACTCGTCCGCATAGAGAGCCATCAGATTGGCCACATCGCGATTCTGCCAGGCTGCGGCCCAGGATTGGATGAAACTGGTGACCGCCTCGGTGGTGGCACTGGAGATCGCGGCATCGTCGGCGATACGGGGTTCGTCCAATCCCACAGTCTCGGTACTGGCAGCGGGTTGGGCGCCGCCCTCAGTTTCCGCTACGGGTGGGCGGAGTCGCCCTTTACCGGTCTGGCTCGCCAGCCACATTTGATAGGCACCGAAGACCGTGGCCGCAAGGATCACAAGAATCAGCAATGGCAGCAGCCGTCGAAGACCAGATCGCCTTCCTGTTGGCAAGCTCTTGCCCGCACTCTGCTGCCGGCGGGATCCGGCCCTCTTGGCGGCACGGCCTTTCCCGCTGGCGTATTTCGAGGCCCCTGCCGGAACGGTGTCGAGATCGAAGGGCTTGCCACCTTCTTGAAGGTGTTTGTCCACCAGCCAACGGATCATCCGTCGACTCTGGGCATCGAGGTCTACGAACTGAACGCCCATCCCTGCGGGCCGTTCCGGACTCTCGGTCTCGGTTCGGGTCCAGATCACCTTGGCGGACCCCTGGATGGGACTCCATTCGTCGATCATCAAAGCAAATATGAACTCCGTGCCGGCCGTCTCCGGGTTCTCGGACTGAATGAACATGCCGCTGGTGGAGAGGTTGGCAGAGACACCGGTGACCAGACCCTCGAAATTCGGGAATCGAAGGTCGATCTTGCGTTCAATGGCAACGCGTTTGGCAATGGGCTCCAGACCCGTTTTTGACCCTTTCGACTGATTATTCACCGGGATCTCCTCGTCAGCGGCCCCGACATTCCGCACCTGACCATTATACCCACCTCGGGCCTCTCGAATATCGACCGCCTGGCGACGTATAGTCAGATGTGAGTATGGCGGCGGCAGCGCGAATCGACCTGGAGTCCCTACCGGATAGCGAGGTGGTCCTACTCGCCCAGCGGGGCGATCTGGAGGCCAGAGAGCTTCTGGCGGTACGCTATCGCACGCCGGCGTTTCGGCTGGCCATGCAGCTTCTAGGACGTCCAGAGGAAGCCAAGGACGTAGTCCAGGATGCCATGCTGCGCTTTTTCGCCAGTCTGGATCGCTTTCAGCCCGAGCGGCCGGTGCTGCCGTGGCTATTCCGGATCGTCCATAACCGGGTGCGTGATCTCCATCGCCGCCGGCGCCGACACCGTGTCGAGTCTCTGGACAGCTATCTCGAGAAGACCGGCCGCGAGCCCACTTCGCCGCGCCCGGGGCCGGAGTTGAACACCCAGCGGCGTCAGCTACAACAGCAGATCTGGCAGACCCTGGGCTCACTGTCGGCCCATCACCGGGAGATTCTCATCCTGCGGGACTATCAGGACCTGACGTACGCCGAGATCGCGTCGGTCCTGGGGATTCCCAAGGGCACGGTCATGTCTCGGCTCCATGCCGCTCGACGTAGCCTGCGTGGATGTCTGGAGAAGGCCGTGGGACAAAACGACCCGGTGCTGGGGAATGCCTCTGGGAGTGATCGATGAACCAAGTGTGTCGACCCGACTTCGACGAAACACTGCTCTCTGGGTACGTCGATGGTGAGCTGACGCAAGCCGACAATCAGAGGGTTCGACTCCATCTGGAAGAATGCCAGCAGTGCCGGTCGCTGGTAGACGATCTGCAGCAGATCAGGGAGGCAGCGATGACCACACCCTTTCCCGTACCTGCCGATGAAGAGTGGCAGGAGAAACCGCGGACTGGAGGCAGTCTCTGGACCCGTCGACTGGGCTGGATCCTGATCGTGGTCTGGATGGCAGGAGCCGGCTGGCTGGCGATCCAGGCGTTCGCCGAGGACTCCAGTGCCTGGTATGAGAAGGCCCTGGTGGTGGCTCTGGTGGGTGGCGCTATCCTGCTGTTCATCTCCGTGCTACTCGACCGACTCCGGGCTCTGAAAACCGATCGCTATAGGAGGATAGAGAAATGATCGTCACGACCACGGGCAATATCTCCGGCAAACGCATCGTCAGGACTCTAGGTATCGCTCGTGGAAATACCATTCGAGCTCGACACGTCGGTCGCGACATCATGGCAGGGCTGCGCAACATCGTGGGTGGAGAGATCAGCGAGTACACAAAACTCCTGGCCGAGGCCCGCGAGCAGGCTCTGGACAGGATGGCGGAAGAGGGTCGTGGCCTGGGTGCCAACGCCATCGTCGAGGTTCGATTCTCCACCTCGGAGGTGATGAGTGGTGCCGCCGAGCTCCTGGCCTACGGTACGGCTGTCGTGGTCGAGGACGAGTGAGACTTTCGGAGCCGTCGCCATCCGGCGAAGACCAGTAGGAACAACCCCAGACAGCAGACAATCGCCGGCCCACTGGGAAGGTCCCACCGATAGGAGGCCAGCAGGCCCATCGCGCTGGCCAGGAGCCCCGTGAGCCATGCAAGAGCGATACGGACGCTCCAACGGTCGCTGAACACCAAGGCGATGATGGCCGGGGCCACCAGATAGGCAAAGACCATCAAGACTCCAGCGATCTCCACCGAGACCGTGATCACTAGCCCAAACAGCACGTAGAACAAGAAGTCCCACCAGCGCACCCGCATGCCGCTGTCGAAAGCCAACTCCGGATTCTCGGAGATCAGATGGAACTTGCGGCGCAGCAGGTAATAGACTACGCCCACCGTCGCACAGATCTTCAGGACATGGGACACCGTCGGCCACGTGACCCAGATGACGGTGCCGGCCAGCAGTTCCTTGATGTGCTCGGCGCCCTCGGGGGCTCGGTCGGCCACCAGAATGGTGGCGGCGGACGCAACGACGTAGCTGATGCCGATGATCGCCTCCTGAGATACCCGGGCATGACGCATCCGGGTCCAGCTGAAGACGGCCGCACCCAGAACGGCCGCTGCCAGCGAGATGGCAAACGATTGCGGGGTGCCGTACTCATAGCCGAGGTAGAACGCAATCACCGCCCCCATGGCGACGATCTGTGCCAGCGCCAGGTCGACGAAAATCACGCCTCGTAGCAGCACGTGCAGACCCAGATAGCCCAGCACGCTGACCAGAACGACGCAGACTGCGAAAGGCGGCGCCAGAAAACTCAGGATCTCCATGTCGGTCTCCCGAAGTCAATCCTCAAAGGCCAGTGCCAGAGAGTCGACCCACAAGTCCATCAGTTGGAAGTAATCATCGATGCCGTCGACACCGGGTCCCATGGGAACGCGGATCGCAGCTATGCCGGTTCGCTCGGCAATGGCTTCGACTTTCTGGCGGCTGAAGTAGTTCGCCGCCAGCAGGACCCCGATGTCCTGCGTGCGAATATCTTCGATAAGGTGGTGGACGTGCCTGGCTGACGGTGGGATCCCAGGCTTGGGCTCGACGTATCCGACGACCTTCAGGTCAAACAGATCGGTCAAGTAGATCCAGTTCTTGTGGTAGGCGACGATTTTGGCGTGGCGGAAGGCGAGACCTTTACCGAGCCAGCCGCCGAGCTTGTCCCGGAGCGGCTGGCCCTCGAGCGTCTGGGACTCGAGGAACTCGATCAGCCGGTTCTGCCGCGTCAGGTCGCCTAGTACTTGTCCACCGAGAGTGTCTACCAGCATTCCTCCGAATAGCCGATTGTCGATCTGCCGGCGAAAAGCGGCGAGATTGGCCTGATAGGTTGCCGTTCCTGCGGGGTCGACGCGCTCGAGCCCAGCGGCGATATTGGCCGCGACGATCTTCGCGTTCAGCGGGCTGGTGAAGATGTGTGGGTTGCCATAGATATGCACGTCGCCGGCGGAGCGGTCGGCCACGGCCGGTACACCGAGTAGGGGAACACCCTGGCTGGCACTGACGAAGCCCGGCTGACCGTCGCGGATCTGGCGATTACCCGACTTGTCCACCAATGTCGGCGCCCAGAGCTCGAGATCGAGACCCGTGGTGACAAAGACGTCGGCGTCCTTGAGCAGCAGGGCGAAGGAGGGCTTCGGCTTGACGAAATGGGCGTCCTCGTCGCCACGTGAAATGGAATGGACCTCGACCCGATCGCCGCCGACAAGTTGGGCAATCGAGGCATAGGAGGACAGGGTAGTCACCACCTTGACTGCGGTCTGGGCGGGGGAAGGAGCCAGGGCCGCAAGGGACAACAAGATCGAGCCGACGGTTTTGCGCATCATGGGTCGAGGACTCCTAGTAGGTGGCATGTTTGTGGGGGCCGGCGGCCCAGGTTAGCTGGAGGGTGAACCGATTCTCATTCTCGCCGCTCGGTTCCAGTTTGTAATAGCCGTATTCGCCCCTGAGACGGACGTATTCGCTCTGCCACCAGGTGATATAGGGCAGTATTCCCCATTGGTATTCATCGGGCGCCAATGGGTCTCCGGCGCGGTCGATTCGTCCTCCGAGATAGAAGTTGCGCGCCACCAAGCCTTCGATGTAGCTGTAGCCTCCCCACGCGTCTTGCTGTTCGCC
>Ga0255052_10001365_pt1 | contig 18415 bp, 14 predicted proteins | sample JV7_2_21_MG_FD_188632 | JGI IMG/M metagenome (GOLD analysis project Ga0255052, IMG submission 188632) | Seawater microbial communities from Jervis Inlet, British Columbia, Canada - JV7_2_21 | ecosystem: Environmental > Aquatic > Marine > Inlet | place: Canada: British Columbia | collected... | reverse complement strand
GTCATTGACGGCGAGCTGAAACGTCAATGTTTCTCCGCCAGCCGCTACATTCGGTGCAACGAAGCTGGCATTCGCCATATCGCTATTAATAATCGCGACACCGGTGCCACTTAATTGTGTCCACAGGTAAACCAGCGTGTCGCCAATGTCGCCGTCACTGGCGGTACCGTTCAGATTCACAGTCTCGGCTTCAGTCGTTGCCTGATTCGCGCCGGCGTCGGTGACAGGGTCCGTGTTACTGACACCGTTGACGACGATGTCGACTGTATCCGAATCGATAGCACCAACCGAGTCGGTGACCCTGAGCTGGAATGACAGCGTGGTGCTACTGCCAATACCGACATTGGGCGCATCAAAACTGGCCTGGGCCGAAGTCGCGCTGCTGATGGTTATCGACGCACCGCTCGATTGTGACCAGTTGTAAGTAAAGCCATCACCATCGGGATCGCTGCTGCCAGTTCCATCGAGCGTTACGGTGATTTGTTCATCGACCGTCTGGTCTGTGCCTGCATTTGCGCTTGGCGCGATGTTAGTGGTGCCTCCACCGCCCGACGATCCGCCGCCGCCACACGCCACCTGGGCAAGCATTACGAGCAGGCTTGCGGTGAGTTTCCAATTGAGATCAAGTGTCATTTTCCGGCAACTGCCCCTACTGTGACCCGGCGGCCAAGAGCCGCCGATGCCCCTTCAATTCTACCGATCGACAATGAACGGGAACATAACCCGAACTGTGCGACTATTGCGACAAACAAACCTTACATAACGTAACAGAGTGCGATGCAGGTCCATATTCTCGGCTCCAACTATTGATAAACTTCGACTGATAAATCTACCAAGCAGTTCAAAGTTCAGGCGAACAGCCTCTTATTCGGAAAGAAACTTTATGCAAAACAAGAAGATATTGGTTACCGGCGGCGCGGGATACATTGGTAGCCATGTCGTGCGGCAACTCGGTGCGGCCGGTGAGTCCGTAGTCGCGCTCGACAACCTGACCACGGGATTCGAAGCAGCAGTAACCGCGGGCGAGTTGATCATCGGCGATACCGGTGATGCCGCATTGCTTGATAAAATCTTTACCGACCATGAAATCGACACGATCATGCATTTTGCGGCACACACGATCGTGCCGGAATCCGTTGCGGATCCGCTCAAGTACTACCGTAACAACACAGCCTCAAGCCGCACGCTGCTCGAAGCAGCTGCCAGCAACGGGGTCAGGAACATCGTGTTTTCCTCGACTGCTGCCGTTTACGGCATCCCCGAAGGCGGCAAGGCGTCCGAGGATTCGCCCACCCAACCGATCAACCCCTACGGCACCTCGAAACTCATGACCGAATGGATGTTGCGCGACCTTGCGGCAGCCGGCGGCCCCAATTACGTCGCACTACGATACTTCAATGTCGCAGGTTGTGAACCGACCGGCACGATCGGTCAATCGACGCCGAAGGCAACACTGCTTGTCAAAGTCGCGTGCGAAGCCGCTACGGGACGCCGGCCGGTCGTTTCCATATTCGGCACGGACTACCCAACGCCGGATGGAACCGGCCTCAGAGACTACATTCATGTCGAGGATCTCGCGTCGGCCCATCTCGATGCATTGACGTACCTGCGCGGTGGAGGCGACTCGGCTGTTCTCAACTGCGGCTATGGACACGGCTATAGCGTGCGCGAAGTTCTCGCCGCTGTCGAAAAAGCCAACGACGCACCATTGAACATCGAGGAACAACCGCGCCGCGCCGGCGATCCACCGGAGCTAATCGCGGTAGCGCAGAGAGTCCGTGAAGTACTTGGTTGGTCACCACAGTTCGATAACCTGGATACGATTGTTCAAACCAGCCTCGAATGGGAGCGCAAAATCGCGGCGCAGGACCCATCAGCCTACTGGGCTGCCTAAGACATTCCGCAGAACTACTGCGTCAACGTCGGTGCTACACTTTCATAATGAAATTTCAACGACCAAGATCGCTTAATGGACTGATTCTGGTCGGTTTTGGGCTCGTTGCCCTGCCGTTGCTGGTGGCCGTGATCTGGGCGCTCTTCAACCTCGACCGCGTGGCCGGGCAGAGCGAACAACTCGTTACTACGGGTGTTTCTGCCGCAGAAAACAATCGACGCCTCGAAGAGCAGCTCGGCTCGATGGAGCGTGTCGCCCGCCAGTACCAGGTGTTGCAAAATTCCGAGACCCTGCAGCTAATGGCACAGGATCTGGCGTCGCTGGAATCCCAGCTCACGGAAATGGCGCCACTACTTGAGCTTGCGAACGCGACCCAACTCGCCGCATCGGTGGGAACGGGAGCGCACGAAATTATGCGCGCTCTGTCCGATGCAAACCTCGACGACGAACAACTCGAGGCCGCAATTTCACAATTCGCGCCGTTGCGGCAGAGCGTATTGCGTTTGACGGGCATAACGACCGCGTACGTCGATACGGAACTCAATAGATTGCTGGAGACAGCGCGTCACGCCCAACGAGTCTCCGCCTGGCAAGTCGCCACTCTCGTACCCGGCACGCTGGTTCTCGTGCTGTTTTTCTTCTTACTCGTCGCCCGCCCTATTCGACAGATTGATCAGGCAATCGGTCAACTGGGCGAAAGCGGTTTTTCGAAACCTATCGAGATAAAGGGTCCGACCGACCTGGAACGTCTGGGTCGACAACTCGAATGGCTGCGCGTTCGGCTGCTCGAACTGGCGCAGGAAAAAAACAAGTTCCTGCGGCACATGTCGCACGAACTCAAAACGCCGTTAGCGAACATTCGCGAGGGTACTGAGTTGCTGCTCGACGGATCGGTCGGCGATTTGCAGGGGCCGCAGCGCGAAGTAACGGATATATTGCGTATGAATGGCCTGAAATTGCAGCAGCTCATCGAGAATCTACTGTCATTTAGCGCCTGGCAAACCAAAAGCGAGGTCCTGACGCTCTCCGATTTCCCGATGCGTGCACAAGTGGTATCAATCGCAAAGTCTCAACGACTGGCACTAAAAGCCGCAAATATTCAGTTAAAACTCGAAGTTGCCGATATTATTGTGAACGCGGACCAGGACAAGATTCGAACCGTGCTTGATAATCTATTGTCGAATGCGATCAAATTTACGCCGAGAGGCGGGCTGATCACGATTCGTGCAAGCCAGGCGCCGGGCAGTTTCCTGCTCGAATTTGGTGACACGGGTCCCGGCATTCCGGATGAAGAAAGCCCGCGCATTTTTGAGGCGTTTTTTCAAGGCCGCCGCGAGCAAGGCGGCCAGGTCGGCGGTACAGGTATTGGTTTGTCGGTGGTCCTGGAGTGCATCCAGGCGCACGATGGATCTGTTGAGCTCATCGACTCGGGTGAATTCCCGGGCGCGCATTTCAGGATTCACATTCCGCAGACGCGCAATGTGCCACAGCAGAAGTTGGCTGCGAATGGATAGATTCAGATATACAGAATGGCTACGTCGAGGCACCACTATTGTGGCGCTGGCGGTCGTTGTGTCGACAATGACCGGCTGTACGCAGGTTACTGACTGGTTAAAAGGTCGACCCACGGCAACAGCGGACAACACGGTTATTCTCGGCGCACCCGAGGCCGAGGTTTATCTCAAGGAACTCTATGATCTTGCCGCAGGCGATCCGGCGACACAGGCCGAGATCTTCGCGGATGCGGATGCGGCGGCTACACTGACGCCGGGTCCAAACACGCGGTTGCGCCTGGCTCTGGTCCTCGCGACGCCAGGGCATCCCGAATCGAATCCGGAAAATGCGCAGAGCCTGCTGCGCGAAATTCTGGCGCAGACGCAGTTGTTGACGCCCGCCGAGGTATCGCTCGCGGCGATTCACCTGAACAACGTCGAGCGCTTCATCGTCGCTAATTCCGAGGCGCGCCGCCTGCGTGCCACGAACTCCAGGGCCGCCCGCACCGAGGAACAAGCGGTTAGCCAGCGTTTGACCAGCGTGGAAGCAGAAAACCGCCAGCTGAGACGAGATCTCGAAGAGGCTGAAAGCAAACTCGACGCGATCACCTCGATCGAGCAGTCGTTACGAGAACAAGAGTAGTTCTTACGTCGCCCTTGCCCGGCCCCCCAAATCCGCATAACCTTCAGGCAATGGTGGCACGACAATCCCAACACGAAGGCAAAATCTTGCTCGTCGATGACGATCCTGGGCTGCTGCGCCTGTTGAGTATTCGCTTGCGCGCCGAAGGATATGATGTCGAGGCCGTCGATTCGGCGCACAAAGCACTGGCCACGCTCAACCGTTTCAGTCCAGACCTGGTCATCACCGACCTGCGCATGGACAAGATGGACGGCATCGGTCTCTTGAAGGAACTACAGACGCGATCGCCGGGCTTGCGCGTCGTAATCATTACAGCGCACGGCACCATTCCAGATGCGGTTACAGCAACACAACACGGCGCATTTGGATTCCTCACCAAGCCGATCGATAAAGACGAGCTCATGGCGCTTGTCGAACGCGCGCTCAAATTCTCTGGCACCGTCGAAGTCGACGAAGACTGGTCATCCGACATCATTACGCGCAATCAAATGATGAAAGAGATCATGCAACAGGCCAAGATGGTTGCGGCAACCGACGCGCGTGTGCTGATCACTGGCGAGAGTGGTACCGGCAAGGAATTGCTCGCGCAGGCGATTCATCGGGCCAGTGACAGAAAGGACAAACCGTTCGTCGCGCTGAACTGCAGCGCGATGGCCGAAAACCTGCTCGAGTCGGAACTGTTCGGGCACGAGAAAGGCGCGTTTACGGGCGCGACGCGCAGCCACGAAGGCTTGTTCCAGGCGGCGGAAGGCGGCACCTTGATGCTGGACGAAATCGGCGACATGCCGATGCGATTGCAGGTAAAGCTCCTGCGAGTATTGCAGGAAAGCCAGGTCAGGCCGGTCGGCAGCACGGATGCGAAGGAAATTGACGTGCGCGTCATTTCGGCAACGCATCGTGATCTGCAGGAACTCATGACGCAAGGTCGCTTCCGCGACGACCTCTACTACCGCCTCAACGTCGTCAACATCAAGTTGCCGACCCTCGATGATCGTCGCGAGGACATCCCGCTGCTCGTCGCACATTTTCTACAGTCGATAGCGCAGGAAGCCGACCAGGAACGAAAGGTCTATGCGCCTGAAGCGGTCGAGATGCTGGTGACGGCCGAATGGCCGGGCAACATTCGTCAACTCTACAACGTCGTACGGCAGAACGTAGCGTTGTCCCGCTCGCCTGTGATTAGCGGAGAACTCGTGCAGCAGTCATTGGGAGAGCACGCGGGCAAGCTGGCTTCATTTTCGGACGCGCGCGACGAATTTACGCGTAACTACCTGTCACAGATTCTGCAGATTACGATGGGCAACGTGAGCCAGGCGGCGCGCCTCGCAAAACGCAATCGCACAGACTTCTACAAACTGCTCGCGCGCCACGATTTGAACCCTGATTCTTTCAAGACTCGTTAGGGCGCCGCCTTTTTCGAATATCCTTCTGCGTTCAGACCATACTTGCTAATCAGGTCATACAGCGTAGGACGCGTAATGCCCAGCAACTCGGCCGCCTTGGAGATATTTCCGTAGCACTTCGTCAGAGCCACCCGAATGGCCTTGGATTCCGCTTCTTGCCTGACCTCGCGCAGATTTAGCGAATCGCTCGGTTCATTGCCGGCTTCGAGTCCAAGATCCAGGGCCGTAACCATATCTCGATCCGCCATAATGACGCCGCCACTGATCTTGTTCTCAAGCTCACGCACGTTTCCCGGCCAAGAGTAAGCCTCGATTGCCCGCACAGCATCATCGGAGAATCCGTTAATTGCTCGCTTTTGTTGCTCACAATACTTCTGCAACAACGTGCGTGCGAGAATCAGACGGCCTTCTTCGCGTTCGCGGAACGGTGGAATGTTAATCGTGATCTCGCTGACGCGGTAGTAGAGATCATCACGAAACAGACCTTGTTCGATAAGAATTGCCGGATTTTGGTTCGTCGCACAGACAACGCGAACATCCACCGAAATTTCCTCGCGGCCACCAACACGTTCAATAACGCGTTCCTGCAGGAAGCGCAGCATTTTCGCCTGCAACGCTATTGGCATGTCGCCGATTTCGTCTAGGAACAGCGTGCCACCTTTAGCTAACTCGACCTTACCGACGGTTTGCTTGTGTGCGCCGGTGAATGCGCCCTTCTCGTGCCCAAAAAGTTCCGACTCGAGCAGATTTTCCGGAATAGCCGCACAGTTGATGGCCACGAAGTTGTTTTCGGCCCGCGGGCTCAGGCGATGCAGGGCTCGGGCAAGCAGTTCCTTGCCAGTGCCACTTTCGCCCAACAGCAGTGTTGTAACGTCGGTCGGCGCGACCTTCTCGATCATGCGGCAAACAGCGAGCATGCCTTCACTGGCCGCAACGATACCGTCGAGCGGTGATGCATTCACCTGGCTTTGTAGCTTGCGATTTTCGCATTCAAGCTCTGAAATATTGAACGCGCGATCGACGATAAGTTTCAACGTGTCCGTATCGACCGGTTTTTCGTAGAAATCGCACGCGCCTCGCGCGATCGCAGTCAACGCATTCTCCTGGTCGCCATTGCCTGTAACAACGATAACTTTGGTGTGTGGCGCCAGTTCGAGAATCTCGGCCAACGCCGCAAATCCCTCCTCGACAGCTTCGGGCCTGGGCGGCAAGCCAAGATCCTGCAGGACGACGGCAGGCTCGTGACGGCGCAACTCGGTGATTGCTTCCTTACGATTCTCGGCGGTGTAAACGTCGTAACCGTCGAAGCACCATTTCAACTGACTCAGGAGACCGGGGTCATCCTCGACGACGAGAAGTTTGCGGGCTTGTTCGCTCATGTTGTCCTTACGAGGAAGGCGGGGAAATGCTGCGATCCACAATGGTGCCACGAAGGTGCGTGCGTTGGCAGGGGGTGGTTCACATCGCCGAGTGTGGACTCGGTTACGTTAGTTCGGCTACGTACTTTCCGCAGTTGCGAATCATTCGCATTTGCATTAATGTTTGGCTCAACTTCGGGCCATTTTGAATACAAACAACGAATGAATACGAAATACCTATTAGAAACAGTTATTTACGCCATCCTCTTCCTGGCTCCCGGGTTGCTAATGGCGCAGGATAACGCCAGATCACGCGTCGTCGAGCCCATCGATACCGTGACAATCATTGGCCACCGAGGCGATGTTGCCGACGTTCCTGGTTCCGCACACGTGGTCGATAGCGAAGAACTGGCGGTATTTATTCAGTCGGACATCCTGCGGGTGCTGGGAACCGTTCCGGGCGTCTACGTACAGGAGGAAGACGGCTTTGGCTTGCGGCCCAATATCGGCATCCGCGGCTCAGGCCTCGATCGCAGCGCGAGGATCGCGCTCCTTGAGGACGGTATTCTCATCGCGCCGGCGCCCTACGCGGCACCATCGGCGTACTACTTCCCGACGCAGCGGCGCATGACATCGTTAGAAGTGCTTAAGGGTCCCGCAGCTGTTGCAATTGGACCGCGCACGACGGGCGGCGCGATCAACATGGTCTCAACGCCGATTCCCGAGAACACGGGTGGCAAGATGGACGTACGCTGGGGTGACCACAACATTCGAGATGCACATCTCAACTTTGGCGCGCGCGGGGAACGAACCTCCTGGCTCCTGGAAACGGTGCAAAGTTCAAGTGATGGCTTTAAGCATGTCGATGGGCCTGTCGGTGGCGACACGGGCTACGACCTCGAAGACTATGTGGCAAAATTTCAGTTCGATAGCGACCCTGCCAACCCGGTTTACCAAAGCCTGCGTTTAAAAGCCGGCTACACAGACCAGGTATCGGACGAGACCTATCTTGGCCTGGTCGACGAGGACTTCGAACGCAACCCCATGATGCGCTATGCCGCCTCGGCCGGCGATAATTTCGTTTCCGAGCATGAACAGTATCAACTGAGTTATGCAATTGATCCGGGCAACAGTTGGCGAGCCGAGGTAACGGCGTACCGCAACGACTTTGCGCGCAACTGGTACAAGCTGCAGGCCGTGAATGGTACGGGCATCAGCGACATACTCGATGACCCGATTATAAATGCTGCTGAGTTTGGTTACCTCAAGGGCGCAAGCAGCCCCGACGGTGCCATTACGAAACGTGCCAATAATCGGACTTATTTCTCAAAGGGCATACAGGCAAGCCTGGAATACGACTTCGGCGTCGGCGATACGGAAATCGCGGTGACAGCGGGTATTCGCGTGCACGATGACGAGGAAGACCGTTTCCAGCACGAGAACGCATACCGTATGGAAGATGGCGTATTGACACTAACGACCGCCGGAGCTCCGGGATCGACAACGAATCGAGTGTCGACAGCCGATGTTCGTTCCCTGTTTGCCGACACGGAAATCCGAAGCGGCGACTGGATATTTACACCGGGCGTAAGATTCGAAGACATCGATATGCAACGTCTCGACTTCGCGACCGAGGATCCGACGCGCGCCAATGGACCGACGCGCGTGCGCAAGAACTCAACGTCTGTTGTGATTCCGGGCGTTGGCGCCCTGTACCGCCTTAACAGTGACTGGCGCTTGCTCGCGGGCGTTCACAAGGGCTTCAATCCACCGGCACCCGGTAGCACAGCGAGCGAGGAAAGCAGCGTGAACTTCGAAGCCGGTGCACGCTACGACAGCGGCGAACTCAGTTTCGAGTCGATCTATTTCAGGAACGACTACGAGAACCTCGTCGGCACCGTGACCGAATCCACGGGGGGCGGCGGGGACATCGGAGACCAATTCGACGGCGGCGAGGTACTGGTCAGTGGCCTGGAACTTAGCGCTGGCTACAGCTTGGGCATGGGCAAAATAAAATTGCCACTCGACGTAAAGTATACGTGGACCACCGAGGCAGAATTCAGGAACGCGTTCGACTCAGGCTTCGATCCCTGGGGCGCAGTCGAAGTGGGTGATGAACTTCCGTACATCCCGGAACACCAGTTCCGGGCAACAGCAGGATTGCTGGCCGAAAAGTGGACTCTTAATGTCGCGGCGAATTACGTCGGCAAGATGCGTACGACAGCGGGTCAGGGTGGATTTGAGCCGAACGAATCTATAGCTGATCACATTGTCTGGGACATGATCGCAAGCTGGCAATTCACAGAACGCCTGGCGAGCTACGTGAAAGTCGACAACCTGCTCGATGAAACCTACATTGCGGCCAGGCGACCGGCAGGCCTGCGGCCGGGCCTGCCGAGAACCGCATACCTGGGTCTGACGTACAGACTCTAGATCACGTCGGGCCTCTTCTGCCGACTCCATTAGCCTTCTCTGGCTAAGGCACTACTTTCGCTAGCGGGCTTGAATACGCGCTCTCCATGCCGGCGGTATTGAACGACGTAGCGACAAACTCGTAGGTTCCCGATGTCAGGTTGTCCACGACGTAGGTCGTTACAGTCTCGTTGTCGATCGTCACGGAGTTCGGATAATTGCCTGACGTCGTGCCCCAGTAGAGCCTGTAGCCGTCGAGATCCGTAAGCGGAGAGCCATCTTCGTTCTGAGTCGGCGCCGTCCAATCTAGCGTAACTGAGCCAAGGCTGATGGCTTGAACTGTGATCGTGAACGGTCCGAGCGAAGCGGTCGCCTGTCCATCCGATACTGTGATCGAGATGTTTGAATAGGGACCGACGTCGCCGGATTGCGGCGTGCCGCTGATCCGGCCCGTAGAATTGCTGAAGCTTGCCCACGATGGCAATCCGGAAACGGTGAACGACAGCGTATCGCCATCCGGATCGTTCGCGGTCGGCGTAAACGAGTAGTTTTGACCGACGTTAACATCGGCCGGTGCGGAGCCGAAAATTTGCGGTGCGGAATTACTGACAACACCATTAACGGTAATTGTGAAGGGCCCGAGTGAAGCACTTGCCTGTCCATCCGATACCGTGATCGAGATGTTCGAGTACGTGCCCACATCACCGGCCTGTGGCGTGCCGCGGATCCGACCGTTAAAGGTTCTAAAACTCGCCCATGATGGCAACCCGGACACACTGAACGACAACGCGTCGCCATCCGGATCGCTCGCAGTCGGTATGAAAAAGTAGTTCTCGCCGACGTTCGCATTGGCGGGTGCTGAACCGGAAATCTGGGGTGCACTGTTCTGCGCCCTTACATTAATCGAAAATGGAGCCAGACTTGTGGACCGAAAACCGTCAGACACACTGATTCCTATGTTCGGGTAGGTACCGACATGCGATTCATTCGGCGTGCCGGTCAGCTGGCCCGTCGACGCATTGAAACTTGCCCAGATTGGTAAGTTTGTGATGTTAAATGTCAGCGCATCCCCGTCCACGTCGAACACGCCCGGCGTGAAGGAATAGGCGGATCCGGCGATGACAAAACCCGCTGGTGTTCCGGAAATTGTCGGTGCACGATTCTCCGCGCTGATGGCCTGTGTTCTGTCGTGAGAAATATTGTTAACGGTACCGACGATCGCGCCGCTACCACTCGCCACCAGCAGAATGGCGGCATCGAGCCGGCTGCGGTAGTCGCTGGGAAGCGCAAACGACAGAACGGTCGATGAACTGGAGCCCTCCTGGACGCCGTTCAGAGCTGTTAGTAACTCGGCGATCGCGCTGTCGCCGGTCACAGCGTGGGCCGCGACGAGTCCGACCCTCGCGTGCGACAACATCTCACCGGTTACAGTTAATTGCTCCAGCGTCGGGTCAGCAGTCCCGACGGATACCTGGTCAATCGCGTTGCTCATCAGTTGTGTCGCATTCGCGCCATTGACATGCAGCTCATTGGCCATGGTCTCAAGAAGTACCTGCGCCGATACGATAACGGCAACCGCCGCGGTACGGGCGTCCGTACGTGGACCGCCATCGCCATCAATGACACTGTTGGTCAGGTCCGAGGACAATGCGCGCACTACGTCGTCACCCAACATTGAGAATCCGCTCGAATTCAAGGCGTTTCGAGTTCGTCTCACTGTCTCGCCCAACGCTTCAGAGGCGCGGATGACCTCCGCGACATTGCTGCCATCGATCGATGTCGTCATAACACCGGAAACAGCAAGCGACGTAAGCCCGTTGTTGAGCTCATCCGTTACAATACGCTGCGCCGTTTGCAGATTGGCCATGTCGGCACCGCCGGGCAGGTCGCGGGCAAGTTCGACGGCAAACGTCGAAAACGGATTTACATTCGCGACCGACGCGGCGTTGGTCTCGAATACGGCGCCCAGTAGCTGAAAATCCGGCGTCGAGTTTGTGACGATGTCTGTGCCACCACGTGCCTCAATGGTCAAGGGGTAGAACTCGCTGAAGGTTCGTACCGTAATGTTGTAGTTGGCATTGGAGTCACTCGCCACTTGCCCCAGCTCTACTCCGTCGTTTCGCAGAACGCGCATTGATGCGCCAACGACGGGGCCGTCACCAACACTGCCGGAAAGTGCATTGTCTGCGATGACTTTGCCACTCGACTTGGAATCTTCCTCGCCCATCAGGCAACCGCTGAGTACAATGCAAATAGACGTCAGCGTTGCCGCATTTCGGATAAAACTGTTTTGTTCGGTTCCCATCTTGGGTGTGCTCCTGCCTTCCTTGAGGCGGGCAACCCAATCGCTTTCGGATGTGTGGAAACAAAGCCTGGATCAGCACGAACGTGCCGTATGCCGATAAATGACAACGTTGTTATCGAGCCTCGCTCGATACCGTTGTCGTTTCTTTACTGGCAACTCCGCTGTCGTAGGCTTGCGCCCGTAGACCGGTAGCTTTGCGTCCCAACCTTTCGATTGGTTTGCCCTTTTCAGTCGTTAATTGATGTCCCTATCGTTGCTGCACTTGTGCCAATTTTCTGGCAACTTGGACGTAACGTAACACCAATTAAAACAAAAACAAGTGTCTCGATAATGCGACGCGATAATTATGTTTAGTCGTTTGTTTTTTAACGAGAAATCAGCTCAACATATCGTTGACATAATTTCCGATTGCAAGACATGAGGTCAGTCCTGGCGACTCGATGCCAAACAAATTTACGAGACGTCCCACGCCATGTACTGCTTCACCCTGAATCAAAAAATCTGCGGCCGCGTCGCCAGGGCCGCAAAGCTTCGGACGTATTCCGGTGTAAGCTGGCGCCAACCTGCTTTTGTCCAAATTTGGAAAGTACTTCTTGATCGCATCGGCAATTAATTCCACGCGGCTTTCGTCGAAGGAGTAGTTGATCGATTCTACCCAATCGACATCCGGGCCAAACCTGGCATGCCCACGCATATCGTTGGTTGCATGCACGCCAAGTCCGCCGTCAACCGGTAGCGGGTAGATCAAGTGATTGAATGGTGACTTACCCTGGTAGGCAAAATAGTGTCCCTTCACCAGGCGCAGGTCACCTACTGTGTTGCGATCGAGCCCCTTAATCGATCTTGCGAAATCCGCAGCGAATAATCCTGCCGAATTGACGAGCGTGTTGCAGTTAAACCTTTCCTTACTATCATCAACAGCGAGACTAAATTCACCACTAACAATTTTGACATTGACTACGCGGCTATGGGTCAAGACTGTGCCATGGTTTGCCTCGATATCCGCCCGCAACGACATTAAGAGCGAGTGGGAATCAATGATTCCGGTCGACGGCGATAACAGTGCCGCCTTGCATGCGACCTCAGGCTCCAGTTTTCGAATACTCGGTGCGTCCAACTCTTGCAGATCCGTAACTCCGTTCGTTGCTGCTTGTCTCCGAATCGCATTGAGCTTGTCCACCTCAGATTCGTGAGGTGCGACGATGAGTTTGCCAATGCGTTTGCATGGAATGTGGCGCTCTTCGCAGTATCGGTAGAGCATCGCGTTACCCTGCACGCACAGCCTGGCCTTGAGCGTGTCGTCGCCGTAATAAATACCTGCGTGAATGACCTCGGAGTTTCGACTGCTCGAATGCACGCCGATTTCCGGTTCGGCCTCCAACACGACGACTTCCCTGCCGGCAAGGGCAAGCGAACGACCGATGGCGAGGCCGACTACGCCGGCGCCCACAACCACACAATCAAGTCGCTCCACCATATCGGGCCTTACAACGTTCCTGCGGCCCCAACAATGCCACCGTCCACAGGAATGACGACGCCAGTCACGTAACTTGATGCTCTGGATGACAGGAAAATCGCCGCACCCGCCATATCGGTTGGCTCCCCGATGCGTTTTAGCGGCACGCCTTTTTTGATTTGCTCACCAAACTCATTGAGCGTGTGCGCCATCATCTTGCTCGGAAACGGTCCCGGCGCGATCGCGTTGGTGGTGATGTTGCGGGGGGCCAAGTGCGATGCCAAGGTGCGCGTCAGGTGATGAACCGCTGCCTTACTGGGTCCGTAAGAAAATGTTGGTAACTTGTTGACGTTTAGACCATCGACCGAGCCCACCATTATGATGCGCGCGGGGTCATCGGCAGTCGCTGATTTTTCCAGCAAGGGAAGCAGTGCCTGGGTAAGAAAAAACGGCGCTTTTACGTTTATGTCCATCACCTTGTCCCAGGCGCTTTCGGGAAATTCTCCGATCGGAGCACCCCACGTTGCCCCGGCATTATTGACGAGGATATCGAGCCTCTCTTCGCGGCTCCTGATCCCCCCCACAAGAGCCGCGATGCCATCGGCCGTGGACAAATCCGCTGGAATGGAGATGCACTCGCCTTGTTCAGCTAGACGCGCTGCCGTCGCATCACAAGCCTCAGCCTTCCGCGATGAGATATAGGTTCTTACGCCGTTTGTGACAAAGCCCTCGGCGATCATCTCGCCAATCCCACGAGAACCCCCCGTGACAAGCGCCACCTTGCCCGCTACGTCGAATAGTCTCTTCATTGGCAAATACTAACCCACGTCTCGGATTTTACGTAATGCTATTGACAATCATTCGCATTTGCGTTCAAATAGTGTCAAATACGCTAAGTGTTTGAAACTATGTATGTATGTCTCTGCAACGCTATAACTGACCGACAGATTCGCAAGGCGGCTGCGGCCGGCGTGCGTGATCTCTGCGGGTTACAGCGTGAGCTGGGCGTTGCTGCCGGGTGTGGCGCCTGCAAAGACGTTGCGTCCGAGATTTTGCGTGAATCAAGACCAAGGCGCAGGGTTGCCGAACCCGCCGTCTATCGACCTGCCCTCGCCTAGGCGGCGAAGTGAACAAACCGAAAAGCCCCTCGTAACGGGGCTTTTCTTTTGCCTCTACAAAATCTTATGATGGTCGGCCAATCTGGAAGACAGCTGGAGACCCGCCATGAAAGGCGACACGACCGTCATCGAACACCTCAACAAAGTCCTCAAAAACGAACTCACGGCCATTAACCAGTACTTTCTCCACTCCCGTATGCTGAAAGACTGGGGCCTGAACAAGCTGGGTGACTACGAGCACGGGGAATCGATCGACGAAATGAAACACGCCGATCAGCTAATCGAGCGCATCCTGTTTCTTGAAGGACTCCCCAACCTCCAGGCCATAAGCAAGCTTCGAATCGGGGAAGACGTGCCGGAGATTCTCCGCTGCGATCTCGACATGGAACTGGATGCGATACCCGACCTGAGAGCTGGAATTGCCTATTGTGAGGCCCACAAAGACTATGTCAGCCGCGACCTGTTTGACGCCATCCTGGTGTCCGAAGAAGAGCATGTGGACTGGCTGGAAACACAGCTTCAACTGGTTGAGACAATGGGGCTTCAGAACTATCTTCTGGGCCAGGTTTGAGCCAGATCCAGACAATCAAACGCTGTCGTCGATCGGCGACGCGAAAAATGGTTTGTTTATCCTCCGCTTAAAGGCCTTACATAACGCAATTTCGTCTTAACTGTCGCACTGTGCAGACGATTATGTCGCTACGGGCGAACGTTTCAAGTTCCAGTCAGCCCTAAGTCCCTGACGCGTAGCACTTATCTGAGATTGGCACGAGTATTGCTTAGTAGCCTACTTAAGCTTCGTTTAGCAGGCGGTGAGCGCTGAATTCACCGCTTTGTGACGAGCGCACTTGCTTTGGGATGGGCTTCCGATTTAATCGGTACTTCACTGAAAAAGGCAAATCTGTCGAAAGGCAGGGACGCAAAGCCACCGGTCTAAGGGGACAACCTAGGACAGCGGAGCCGCCAGATGCTTCTTGATTGTCGCCTGACAGTTTGAGTTAGGTCCGTGCGCGGCAATTTGTCCCTCAACTTCGGTTGCAGCATGCCTTTTTCATGGGGCAGGTGCGTCTAGTCATGCGCGCGGCCAATTAAGGAATTAGTTGAGGGATAGAAATGCGAAAAACTCTGATTGTGCTGCTTGCCGGATCGGTGCTTGGCGGATGCCTGAGTAACGAAGGCAAGGGCTTCATTCGTGACGACACGAGCGCCAATGACCCGGCTGGCAACAACAGCCCGACGATAAGCGGAAATCCGCCGCCGGCCGTATTGGTCGACGAGATGTATGATTTTACGCCCAATGCGTTCGATCCAGATGGCGACTCCTTGACGTTTACGATCACGAATAAGCCGAATTGGGCGAGTTTTGATGCATCGACTGGTCGGCTTTCCGGACAACCCACCCTGGGCAACGTAGGCACCATTGGCAATATCGTGATAAGCGTCTCCGACGGCATGGCGAGCAATTCCCTTCGAGCATTTTCTGTTACCGTTAGCCAGGCCGCCCTTGGTAATGTCACGTTGAATTGGGTTGCACCAACCCAGAATTCTGACGGGTCGCCGCTAATGGATTTGGCGGGATACAAAATCTATTACGGCACGAGTTCGCGCACTTACGACCACGAAATCTCCATAGACAATCCCGGCACGACGACATATGTCGTCGATAACCTGGTCCCCAATACCTACTATTTCGCGGCAACGTCCTTGAATTCGTCGGGCATAGAAAGCGATTATTCCGGAGAAGCAGTACGGACCGTGAACTAGTGTCAGCATCTTCCGTTATGGTGCCCCAATACAAAGGCCCATTCTCAGGACATCGTGACGCGAACCGTCTATCGTCACCTCATTCCTAAGCAGTCCCTCGACGCGGAAACCGATTCTTTCGTTTAGTTTTATGTTGCTGATCTGTGTCTGCAAAGTACTGACATAAATTTTTTCCAAATTCAGGTTGCGGACGCCGTACTCGATCCATAACTTCGTCGCCTCTTCAGCAAGTCCCTTGCCTCTCGACGCCATATCGCCGATCAATTTCCTTAGTTCAGCTCTTTTTTGTTTCTGACTGTGATCCAGAAAGGCCATTGCACCGATTGGTTTTCCGTCGAGAAGAGTAACTATTCCCAAGTGGTTGTTTTCGCTGCTGGTCAGGGCGTCAATCGTAATCAACTGCGCGGTTGCACACGAAAGAACGAAATAACGGCCGTACTTGTCCGGCAGCCATTGCTCCAGAAGGCGTGTGTCGCGCGCGCTATCAAATGGTCTTATTCTGATTCTTTCGCCGACTATCGGTAGTTCAACAGGCGGACCGGTGAATGCCCCAATATCTGGCCTCGCTTCCTCCTCCGCGGTCCCGGTCGCTGATTCAACGTCCGTGCACAGATCCATCAGCACGTTGATCAGCCGTATGATATCGACTTGACCGAAGCCATAGCCCGACGCCTCCTTGAATATACTTCGGGCCAATGTGTCGATCGTTTCTGACGGAATTTTCTTTTCCATTGACTAGGAATCCTGCTTGACGAGCGCTTCAAACTGGCGCTGGCATTGTTGCTGGAGTGCCTCGCGGTCGCTTTCGGTGATTGCCTCCAGGCGTGCTATGAGGCGCTCGAATTCCCCGATTTGGCCGGATGACACGCTGTCGTCCAGCTCGCTCAAGGCATCAACGAGCCGTTTCCGTGCGCCGGCGGCATACGGGTTGGACAATTGTATGTCCCAATAGACGTCCGGCGATGCCGACAGTAGCCGCGCTACCATCCCGAGCATGGTTCGGTAAGGCGGCGGCGCGAAACTCAACAGGTCTGCCGGTTGATTTGTACCGTCGTCGAGCGACAGCCCAAAAGCGATGAGTGCGGCATGAGTGGTCGTCTGCAAGACTGCCGTTGCACGATCATGTTCCTCCGCGCTCATCGTATAGATCTCGGAACCCCAGTGACGAAGCGCCTCAACAAAATTTTCGGAGCGCGTTCCACCCCGCACTGGAATGACGGCAACGGCCTGGCCCTCGAAGCCGAGGCGAGGCGCGAACATCGGATTTATGCTCAGCCGCTCTGTGGGTTGCGCCAGTTGTTCCAGAGCCGCATAAATCTGTGATTTCACCGATAGAGTATCAACGATCAAACTCCGGGGATTAAGCATCTCGGAGATCGCTGTGAGAGACCTCATGGCAACATCTTCCGGCAATGCCAGGATCGCGAGGTCACATTGTTCCAGGAGTCGCCGAAGCGCATCCGTAGGATGCTCCGGGTCGGCGGTCAAGGTATGGACGTTCGGCGTTTGTTCCGCCGGCGCGACGATATCGACCGTCGTAACAACCGTATCCGGAAGCTTGGCGAACCTCGAGACAAACAGTTTGCCCACGCTGCCGCAGCCGCCGAGGATGGCGACGCGTTTGAATCGGGCAGCTTTGCTCACGTCGTTTTCTTCAAGCAGAGATAACCGTCAGGCGTCGGCTTTCGGCTCCTCGTCAGGTAGCGCATCGATGATCTCATCTTCTATTCGGCAGGACTCATTGATGATGAGTGTATAGAGTTCGCGTATGAATTGCGGATCGACATCGTGCGATTCACCCATCTCGGCACAGCGCTCCTTGACTTCATCCACTCGCGCATTTTGCATCATCGGTATGTTGGCGGTGCGCTTGTGGTGTGCTACCGCCCGACAAATATCGTAACGTTCCCCGAGCATGGCAACGAGGCTGGCGTCGATATTGTTGAGCCGATTCCGAAAAGCCAGAAGTTCGACGGAACGATCCCGGCGCCTTCTTTCGTCCTCATCCGAGCGCGGTTTGGCTGTCTTCGATATGGCGTCGGTCAACGCACGAGATTTCAAAATCATCTCCTCCAGCTCGTCCTGAGGATCGGAGAGATCGACGATGGCACCACCGACGCCAACAGTGACGTCGTCAGGAGTTACGACAATCGTGCGTATCGCTATGTTCAGGTCGGCACTACCATTGAGCCCGAGGAATCCGATGGCGCCGGAGTACACTCCGCGAGGGCCTTCCTCGAGGCGGTCGATGATTTCCATGGTCCGTTTTTTCGGCGCGCCAGTCATCGAGCCGCCGGGGTATGCCGCCTTTATACATTGGATGGCCGAGACGCCTCGGCGCAACCGACCGCGAATCGTGCTGACCAACTGATGTACGGTCGCATAAGTCTCCACGGCGAAGATCTTCGACACATGTACGCTGCCGACGTCGGAAACCATGCCGAGATCATTGCGCAGCAGGTCGACGATCATCAGGTTTTCGGAACGGTCTTTCTCATGGGTTCGCAGGTCTTCGAAATGTTGCTCATCCTCGGCAGCCGTACGGCCTCTTTTCCGAGTGCCTTTGATC
>Ga0255052_10001364_pt1 | contig 18422 bp, 17 predicted proteins | sample JV7_2_21_MG_FD_188632 | JGI IMG/M metagenome (GOLD analysis project Ga0255052, IMG submission 188632) | Seawater microbial communities from Jervis Inlet, British Columbia, Canada - JV7_2_21 | ecosystem: Environmental > Aquatic > Marine > Inlet | place: Canada: British Columbia | collected... | reverse complement strand
AAGTGATTGGCCCCTTTTTCGGCTTCGGCATTATCTGTGTGTTCGGTACGTATGCGATTTTGGACCTGGCGATGTGAATTCAACGCCACCGAGCGAGCCAATATATAGCCCAGCGTAATCCTTCCAACGAAGCGTCACTTTAGCTGAGCGATTAATGGTTGCGATGATGACGTCATTTTCTCGAAAGGTAAGGATCTCACCAAGTACAGTTGTACCGTTTTTAACACCTGCAATTTCGCAAGTGTCTTCGAATCGTGTTTCGCGTGCTGCCATTTAGAATGCTTCGTTCTTGCGGTCGCCCCGTCGACACGCACCCAAGCGGCGGTTCCGGAAAGCGTAAGTACTCGGGATAACCGGATCGGTCGTCGCCAAAACCTTACTCCGCATCGGCGTTCATACCCTTCAGAAATTTGAAGAGGTCACTGTCTGTGGAAAGGACAAGAGTCGTGTTTTCGCCGATGATGGAGTTGTAGGATTGCATGGTGCGTGTGAATTCATAGAACGCCACGGCTTCAGGACTCTGATTGTAAGCTCTCGCGTAGATTTCGGTGGCTTTCGCGTCCGCCACCCCGCGAATCTCCTCCACCTGCCGGTAGGCTTCAGACTGGATCTTGTTCAGCTCGCGCACACGATTGCCGCGAATTCTGGCAGCCTCGCCATTACCTTCCGACAGGAAGCGTTCCGCGATTTGCCGCCGTTCACTGATCATGCGGTCGTAGATTTTTGGCCGCACGCTTTCGTTGTAATTGATGCGCTTGAATCGGATATCGAGCAATTCGATTCCAAACACTTGCACCTTGTCAGCGGCAGCGGTGAAAATTTCTTGCTCAACCAACTTGCGTCCCTTCTGGATCGGCACCAGCGACCCCATGTCCAGCTCCTGCTGCGCGCCGGTCAGGAGCGCATCGCGCAGCGGCACGCGATCCTTTGTCGTACGGATGATCTCGATCAGCTCATGTTTTGCGACAGCGTTGCGCGTCTCGCTGCCTAGAATATCATCGAGGCGCGACTGAGCGCTGCGCTCGTCGCGCAACCGCAGAAAGTACTGCAAGGGATCTGTAATTCGCCAGCGTGCGAAGAGATCGACCGAGATGTAGAGCTTGTCTTTGGTCGGCATATCGGAGGGGCTGCCGTCCCACTCCAGAATGCGCTTGTCGATCGGATTAACGTCCTGGATAAACGGGATCTTGGTCTTCAGACCGGCAGATGTCACCGGCGCACCGACAGGCTTGCCGAACTGGGTAATTATCATCTGCTCGACCTCGCTTACCGTATAGATCGAGCTCATCAAGACGTATGTCGCGAGGCCCAAAACAACAAGGACGCTAACCAGTTTTCCCTGACTCATGGCTGATCTCCTTTCTGGGCGTCGAGATTGAGCAAAGGCAAAATGCCGTGTGTCTGCTCATCGACGATAATCTTGGAACGGATGCCAGGCATGACGTCCTGCAGTGTCTCTATGTAGATGCGGCGGCGAGTGACCTCCGGCGCTTTGCTGTACTCCTCGAACAAGGCGCTGAATCGTGCGGCGTCGCCTTCCGCTTCATTGATCCTCTTGAGTCGGTAGCCGTCTGCCTCGCGAATTCGCTGATCCTTCTCACCCTCGGCCAACGGAATCACCTTGTTGTAGTCGCGCCGGGCTTCGTTGATTAGCTTCTCCTTCTCCTGCTGTGCCTGATTGACTTCGTTGAACGACTCCTGCACCGGGCCCGGCGGATTGATGTTCTTCAACTGCACCTGGTCGATGCTGATGCCCATGGCATATTTGACTGCGAGCGCTTGCATCTTTACCAGCGCTTCCGTTTCGATTTCCTGCCGTCCGATGGTGATAACCTCGTCCACAGTGCGATCGCCGACAACTTCGCGCATAACGGATTCCGAAACATAGCGGAGCGTTTCACTGGGCTCGCGAACTTCGAACAGGAATTTGGCTGGGTCCGAGATGCGGTATTGAACCACCCATTCCACCAATGCGGCATTCAGATCACCCGTCACCATCTGCGTTTCCCGCCTGCCGTCGCCCGGTGCCGAACTCTGGAACGGATCGCTGGCGCCTGGGGTCGTGAACCCGAATTCCTGCTTCAACTGCCGTTTGACGGGAACGATGGTCGCCGCATCAATGCCCAGTGGCAGCTTGAAGTGTAAACCTGGCGGAACCTCCTTGAGATATTTGCCGAAGCGTTGAATAACCGCTACTGAGTCGCTCGGCACGGTGTAATAAGCCGTCCATGCGCCCAGGACGGCCAGAGCGAGGACCGCAAGGGCGATTACTCCGCGTGGGCCACCACTCGGCATGATCTTCTTGAGACGATCCTGCCCCTCCCGGATCAGAACCTCAAGTTCGGAGCCTGGTGTGGCCTGGCCACCCCAGGGGCCGCCTCGCCCGCCGTTACCGTTCTGCGATGGCATTGGAATGTCCTCCTTTCCTGTGCACGCGTGAGTTCACCTTCGGTATCTTTGCATTGCGCTGCGGTAGCCTAACACTCGCGACACAATCGTGCGCGCCGCGTGGCAGTTGTTAACTCTGGATGAACGATCATCCCCTCGTCATTGACTGAAGTCGCTTTGTTTCCAAAACCACTTAGGCAGTTTCTTAGCGCAATCAACAAGTCATTTTTCTTGAATGATTCCGAGTCGATAGGAATCGACGATGCCGATAAGCCAACATGCGCCGACAACGAGCACAGCAATGTTCATTATTGAATCTTCTGCACCACCAGTGGATTTAGCAACCAGATCTGTAATAGCTGCTGCTTCAGCGAGAATCTCACCGCGATCCGACGCCACAATGCACATAGCGAACACAATCCTGTAACCATAGCCACGTCAATAAGGCATATACTTATTCGAATGTCCTCATGATCGTTGAATTTTCAATGTATCCAAAATTGCTCCTTATTATCCTATTTTGCGGCGAAAAGCTGGGCGGTAACTGAACATGGTGGTCTTTCCACGCTGGACATCAGTGGCACCAACCGATCCAGGTTGGTATTGGCACAGAGACCGAGTGCGCCGCGCGATGATGCTTCGGCTTGATGAGCATGGTGTCATTAATTCGCCTGCGGAGTTCGATGATATTCGGGCTGCCGATTTAGTCGGTGATTGGTGGTCAGCGCAGATCAAGGCGTGTATCTGACATGATCAAATTCCGAGTTGACATCGGCCGACGCGTGAATCTCCAGGCGCCACACTGATGCAGGCGGCACGTTCCACCATATCCAGGCTGTGTCCCTCCTGAAAAATCGAATTTTCCGTTTCACGCCGCTTCTCGCATGTAGTGGTGGTGGAGTCCACCGACCTTTTCGAGTTCGATGACCTGTCCTTGGCTGGCAAATTGGGCAGGTATTCGATCTGGAGCGTCCTTATATAAGGAAAGATGTGTCCTCACTCCGTTGTAATAGTCTACATATCGAGTCAGGATCCTCTTCAGGTGTCTGGGACCAAGCACGATGACATGGTCCAGGCGGCTGTTGGATGGTCGGTTACATTGAAATGCAATATCCGACGACGGTCATTGCTTAGAATGACGAGCACAAAAAGGACTTTGAAATTGACGGTTGGGACCGTGAGAAAATCGAGCGAGATGAGTTCTTTGGAATGATTCTGCAGGAATGTTCGCCAGTGCTGTGATGGTGGGCCACGGTGTCGAATCATGTACTTCGATACGGTTGCTTCAGAGACTTCTATGCCCAGCTTCAGTAGCTCGCCGTGTATTCGTGGTGCACCCCAAAGTGGGTTGGCCGAGCACATTCTTCGAATCAGTTGCCTGATTTCTCCGTCAATCCTCGGACGGCCGCGTTTTCGGCTCTTCCAGCGCCAATAGTAGCGAAAACCCTGACGATGCCAGCGGTATTTCAGCGTTGCCAACTGCTGCCGCAGCGCCAGATTTTCAAGTGCCAGCCCACGGTGACTGCAAACACTCGATTGAAGCGTTCCGAGGATTACTTTGAGCCACTTGCACATAGATTTACGCTCGATTGATTAACCGAAAAAGATAACAAAATCAAGCGTGACGATTAAACAGGAGGGACACTGTCGAACCACATCTTCCATCGGATGAGGAACGGTCGCGGCAAGGCTGTCCTTTCTGGTTGAAATTTGCCAGAAATGGGCTAACAATACTAAATAGCAACAAAACTCGCGCTTCCAGACTTTATCCTGCAACAGAAAGGGTATGAGCCGGCTACTGTCTCGTCGCCGCGTAGGAGGAAGGTGCAATATGTTCATCCGGAATGGAAGTATCGCCAACCTTGTTTTCCTGTACACCTTATTCGTCGCTTCTTCTGCTGACGCCTGGGATATCGAGACCGTAGATTCACTCGGAGTCGTTGGGGCGTACGCGTCTATCGCCATTAGTCCGGCAGGAATTCTGCATATAAGCTATTACGACGATTCAGCCAATTCGCTTAAGTATGCAACTAAGTCGGCCAGTGGTTGGGTTATTGAAACTGTCGATACTGGCAATGTTGGTCAACATTCGTCGATTGCCCTAGCAGGGAACGGCGTCCTGCATATTAGTTATTACGACGCCGCAAACGGTGAACTCAAGCGCGCTTGGAAGAATGGAGGCCCCTGGACTGTGGAAACGGTTGATACGACCGGTGACGTCGGCCAGTTCTCATCGATCGCAATTAATCTGGTAAACCAACCAGTAATCAGCTATTACGATGCGACAAATCCGTCCATCAAGGTCGCCTATCTGGAAGGCACGTGGCAGATTAAGCGAGGACCGGATGCGACACTAGTCAGCGCTACCTCCCTGAAACTGGCTGCAATTTATCCGTATCCCCTCGTCGCTTATTTCGACGGCACTGACCGCAAATTGAAACTCGCGATTTACGATCTTGGCGGTTCACTGCCCACCAATACCGTCAATGCTCAGGGCTGGGGAACTGAAGATGTCGTGACCTCTGCCACAATTATCGACTCCATATCTATGACGCTCGCCAGCAGCGCTGAACCTAGGATCAGTTATGCCGAAGCAACGACCAGTGGTGGATCAGTGCGATTCATCGCGAAGAATTGCATCGCATCCGGTTGTTTGACCCAGACGACGCCGACCTTTCCCACTGGTCAGGGCAGCTGGGGAACAGCTGAAACAGTGCAGGATATTGGTTTCGGTCCAGCCTTTACATCACTGGTCATCGGTGGCAATGGCGATCCGCAGATTTCTTACTTCGACAGCACGGCAACAGCCGCCGGTCAAAACCTTCAATTTGCGATCAAGTCGGGCGGTATTTGGACACTGGATAATGTCGATACGCAGGGCGTTGTCGGTCTGCATTCTTCATTAGGATTGGACGCATTGGGCAATCCTCATATAGCTTATTATGACGAAACCAATGGCGACCTTAAGTATGCACATCTCGGTGCTGCCAGTAATCCGGATATCTGCGTCGAGTCTATGCGTGTGTTGAGTCGTTTCCCTAAGGTTTGGGGCATCGACTTCAAAGCTTCCGCGGATCCGACTTGCGAGGTCACAGACGCGGTGGTCAATCTACAGTCGGGCAACCAGATGAATCGCGACACAAGTGGCTACCTGACCTGCATACCGAGCAGCAATACGTGGTCAGGCGAAGGGACACCTGTGGTAAGCGTGAACGTCAACCCCGACCTCGATAGTCCACCACCCACCTCAAGCTTCAGAGAGTGCATCACCGATTCGCTGGGTTTCTATTGGGACAGCGGTCAGTCGATTACCGTAAATCTGAGCTGCTCCAGCGGCGCAGTGTCGCTGACTGGCCTCTATGACGACTTTTACGATATCTACGATAACGTAGGCGCGTTCAAGACTAGCCGAGCGCGACTCGGCGGTGCGTGCACACCTCCTGGACCAGACTTCTGTCCATATCTCCCCGGCTTGCAATCGATTGATAACGATGGCGATGGGCTCGGAGACGCATGCGACAACTGTCCGAATGAATATAATCCCGGCCAGGAGGATGCGGACGGTGACAGCATTGGCGATGTGTGTGAACCAGAGTGCCGTGACGGATTAGACAATGATGAAGATGGCGACATCGATCATCCGAACGATGCTCAATGCGATGGCCCAGATGACGATAAAGAAGCGGGTGAGCTTGAGATATGTCTGCCTTTGAGCAAGAAGTTTGTAGCGACGTCCGAACATATTCTTTTCGGCGCGCGAGATCGGGACTTTTCGTCCGATAACGCATTCGAGAGGCAGGGTTCGATTTGGGAATGGTTCGATAACCGGCACGAACTCGCAGCCGCTCAACTCGCGGTCGCGCGATACGTGTTCTGTCCCGAGATCAATAAGGTAGCGGCAGAATACGAAATCGGGGAACTTGTCGATTTCGCGAGTCGAATTTGCTTTACAGGGCCAATTGGGTTCGACGTGCCTGAGCGTTGTCCACCTCTTGATTGCTTCATCGACGGACCAGGATGTATGGATCCCTACCAGCATGTCATGGTCGAATTGCCCGACCAAGCGCTAGTGGTCGCTGCACTGGGAGCGCAAGAGATTCTCACTAGAGATCAGATGAATTCGAGCTTCGCAGAAATGATAGCGAACGACGAAATCAAGATACGCATTGAGCCACGACGAGTCCGTTATATTCCGCAGATTACAGTATTGGCGGGCCTGATGACGTTAGTCATCTTGATAATAATAGGACTTGCAATCGGCAGAGGTATGGGCAGGAGACGTGGTACGCTGGACTGAACATGGTCTAAGGTGCCGGACTCATATTTTTTCATGGCCTTGACTGGCTGAGAATTCTCGAGCGTCGTGGCGCCAGCTTCGGTGCGGATGCTTACTATTCGATTTAAAAGGCAGAAACGAGAGAATGTAGAAAAACCGATGGCCATTTGGTCATTCTTCCAAGTTAACCGGCTATCGAAAAAGTCCAATAAAATCAACCCGGACGACTAAACGGGAGACACAGCCCTAGTAAGACTTATTGTTAAACCGTTGGTAAAAGCACTTTCCAAAGATCCTCGAGCATAGGAATGTGGAACGCATGGACACGTGGGGTTGAGTAACATTGTACAGCGGAACTCAGTTGGTTGGGCGCAGGGTCCAAATCAGAATATGGGGTTTTTGTCATGAGAAAGATAACTACATTAGCCATCGGCCTTACATTCTTGTTGCCATTGCTATCGGTTCGAGCAGATGTGCAACGTTATATTTCCGGCTCAGACGTGGTCGTATACGACGATGTAGCCGGACTGGCATGGATGGCGAACATGTCCGAAACGTCAACTGTCTACAGTATGGATTATGATGCCCAACTTGGCGTTGTTGCCAATTTGAACGCGGCTGAATTCCACGGACTAAGAGGATGGCATATTGCGACGGAAACGGAACTAGTTTCCCTGGTCCATAATCCGTTGTCCGACTTAGCAGTTAACTTCACGCTGCGTGTGTTCGGAAATACTGCTGTCGCATCTGGGCGATATGAGAATAGCGTGAATCCTGCTGCTGCCAACAAACATCATCGATTCGCGCTCACTAGATTGGCTTGCTGTGAGCCGTATACTCTTGGATGGCCTTATGAAGAAATCATCACTCAGCCAGGTCACGATATTTTCTTACATGCTGAACCGGATCCAATAGCAGGTTATCCCGATCCAGCTACTCAAACACCTGATACGAATGCGTTTGGATTCGGCGCATGGGTGGTTACCTCTCAAGTCTACTTGAAGGATGGCCAACTGACTCCGAAGCGCTGTTTTACTACCTTTGCTGGCCGGACATTTTGTATTTACCCAGTGCCAATGTTAATGAGCGTATTGTCAATTCTTGCTATTATCATTATTGGTACTTACGTTTGGCGTCGGAGAAAAAAATAGAGTACTGACAAGTTAATAGTCGGCCGCGAGCCGACTTAGCGGTTATCGCTGCGCTTGCTTCGGTGAGTTGAAACGTCTCATGCCGCGCTCCCGCACCCGAGTAGGCTGATGAGAGAGCTCCGCCCTGTTGTTGGCGTACTGTTTCGTATCATGGACCGCATCCGGCCAGAGCTCGCGATGGGCGACTCCGTAACTCCTGAGCTTGTCGGTCACTATTCTTCTTGGGTCTGCACCCCGTGTATTGAGTACGCGTTTGAAGAAACGCTTCGCCGCGGCACCGTCTCTCCGTGCCTGGAGGAAAACATCAACGACCTCACCGGCTGGCCGAGAATTCGATCATTTTAGTGTACGGGTATCTACTTATAGTTATCTGTTCCTTTTGTACTAGATTTGGGAGAAAGTGGGTATTCGTATTATTTTTGGGCGGTGAGATCACGCCCCAGGTAGGTGGCCAATAAACCTGACGCCGTGAAATCAGGTGCCAAACTGCTTTTTTCTGCTGCCGTGGCAGCGCAGCTGAGGTCCGATTACTAGACCGTACGCTCATTCGAAACGGGCCCGGTGATGTAACAGACGCAATTCCACAACCCCAAAGACTCCAAGAATCAGGAGCTAGAGAATCATGACGAGCTTCTTCTATTGTATGCCGCGCGGATTCACTGCCTGGGTGGCAGGTATTCTTGTCGCGATGCTGTTGACCGGATGCACTACGGCCAGGGAACCAGTGACGTTCTATTCAGGCCCGGACCGCCACGAGCTCACCTTCATTGATGTCGAGATCGGTGTCGTTGCGCGCGATGGCATCGAGGAGAACGAGATTCGCGAGCTTGGGAAGCGCCTCGGCTGGGATTTCAAGGCCAAGTACCCGTTCGGGCTATACGTTTTCAGAATGCCGGAGCCAGTTGCACGTGGGGACCTGGTTGTATCCGCACGCGAACTGCGGAAGGAGCACACAAGACTGATCGCACAGGCTGGACTGGTGTTTCTGCCTGATCGTGCCAAAGAGCCGTTGATCCTGACCGATGAAATAATCGTTCGTTACCACGACGATGCCGATCGCGATGAGATCCAACGATTCCATGACGCGAACGCAGTGCAAGTGCTGATGCAAAACCCGTTCGATCCAAATGAGTATCTTATTTCCGCGACACCGGATTCGGACGGCGACGCCCTGGATATTTCGGTCCGCTATCACGAGAGCGACATCACTGAATACGCCCATCCGAACTTCTTGGTCGTGATTGACGTTCGGCAAACCGTTCCCAATGACACACTAATCGGAAATCAGTGGCACCACGTCAATACCGGACAAGCAGCGGGTACAGTTGATGCAGACGTCGACTCCGATCTTGGGTGGGATTTCGGATTTGGAGCAGCAAACACTCTGATCGCCGTCCTCGACGGCGGATTTGACATGACTCATCCCGACCTTCAAGCCAATTACTGGCTTAACGCTGCTGAGATTGCCGGCAACAACGTAGACGACGACGGCAACACGTTCGTTGACGATGTGAGCGGCTGGGACTTCAACGGCTGTGTGGCTGCGCCTGCGAACGGTTGCGGTGACAACAACCCAACCGGTCCGGACACCAACTTCGGCAGGCACGGAACCTCCGTGGCGGGGGCTACGGCGGCAATCGGCAACAACGCTCTCGGCGTCGTAGGCACCTGCCCTGCGTGCTCAATCCTACCGGTTCGCATTGGCGGGACGATTTTCGCTAATGGGTTATCGTTCGGCTACGCCCAGCAAATCGGCGCCGCCATCATCACCAACAGCTGGGGCTACACCATTGGAACGCCGGTAACCGCGAACGTCGTCAACGCGATCAACAACGCGGCAAATACTGGTTCAGTCGTCCTATTCGCAATGAACACGACAGGTGGCCCGTACATCGAGGACTGCCAGGGCGCCACGCCCGACATCTCATCCCTCGCGACCGTGATCGCGGTCAGTGCCTCCAACAACGCGGACTCGCGCACACCGGCCGGCTACGGCAACTGCATGGATATCGTTGCACCGACTGACAACATCAACGCAATCGCCGGGACGTTATGGGCCACAACCACCGACATGCAGGCTGCGGCAGGCTACAACAACAACGCCGGAGCCGCCGCCTGCCCGTCCGCGGAACCAGCACCGCCGCCGGCAAACGCTCGCGATTATACGCTGTGCTTCGGTGGTACATCATTCGCCACACCAGTCACCGCTGGCGTCGCCGGACTAGTTCTCTCGATCAACCCTGGGCTCACGCGGGTACAGGTGCAACAACTGCTGCAGGACACAGCGGACAAGATTGAGGATTCGGCTGCTGTGTACAGTCAGGCGACAGGATTCAGCACGCCGACAGCCCCACCCACCGCAGGGATGCCCGTGGGCTCGACTCATGGGTTTGGACGGGTCAACGCATTCGAAGCGATTCGCACAGTCGCTGCGGCGGCACAGGGCGGGCGCGGCGGCGTCGATATTTTCATTCGTGACAATCGACTCGACTGGGGCAATACTGAGCAGCTCTCCAACGTATTGATGGAGCCGGTGCGGGCATTCATCCCACACTATCGCAGCGTTGACATCGTGGTGGATGCACCGCCGTATCAACCGGCACCGACGACGTCGGCCGCGTTCGATGCATTCACCCACGAGAATCCAGTATCTGGAGCGACCAATAAAGTCTATGTTCGTGTGCACAATCGCGGGCAGCTTTCAGCGGCCAGCGTAACCGTCAAACTCCACTGGACCTTCGCAGGCACGGCACTGCCGGCACTGGCTACGGATTTTTGGACTGCATTCCCCGCCGATCCGACAGCCACTCCGAATCCGTGGAACTCCCTCGGCGTGCAAACCATCAACAACCTGGGCTATTCGGGAGCCTCTATCGCGAGCACAGCCCAAGACGCGTCGCAAATTGTTTCGTATGACTGGGTAGGCCCGCCGATTGACCCGTCACTGCCGGCCTTTCGGCATCATTGCCTGTTCGCTGTAATCACTTCTGCGCAGGACCCGGTTTCGGCAGCGTCGATGGCGAGCTTGGTTCCGGATTTCGTCACGCCGCGCGACAACAACGTGACGCATCGCAACGTCGCGGTGCAGGACGCTGGACGCAGCGGACGTTTCCACGCTCAGTTTATGGTGCGGAACCCATTCCGCGGGCCGATCGAAACGCGGCTAGAACTGCGAGGCCCGAAGGGCTGGAAGCTGGAGATCGATCCAATCGAACTAACACGTTCGATCACGCTCGATCCTGGCGCAGAGAAACTTGTCGATCTTCGTATCGCAGCACCCGAAGCCGGCGCGCCCGGCTCGGTTGAAGTAATTCAGTTGCGCCGGCAGGAAGAACGCTGGGAGCCAATCGGCGGCGTGAGCTACGACTTCGAGGAGCCCCGCCGGACGTCTGATCGCAAGGACGACGGTTGAATCGATTATGCGTTGAATTGTCAGCCATATTAATGTGCGGACCGCATGGCCGCGGCCGGAAAATTGCCGGAATCGGTCCCGACCTGTTATGAATTGTTGGGCACTTGTGGGTACTGACAAATTAACGTCTCGGCTCGTGTAACTTTCTGTGTTTGAGCGACTTATGTTGCCACCGCACAATTCCAAGACGCAAAGGCACGTTGTCGGAGAACTCGATAATGTTTGGCCGATATCAAATGGCGCCCCAGGTTGAAAAGATTGTAAACAGCGGCGTGCGTGCTCAGAAACCGCTGGGCCTGATGCGCTGACTTGAATCGCCGCATGCCTCGCTCCCTTACCCTAGTTGGCTGATGTGAAAGCTCGGCTCGATTATTGGCGTATTGGGAGGTGTCATGGATCGTATCTGGGATGAGCTCACGGTGAGCGACACCGTAACTTCTCAGCTTGTCGGTGACGATTCGTCTGGGTTCACTGGCACTCGCTCGTAGCAACCGCTTGAAGAAACGTTTTGCTGCCTTTCCGTCCCTGCGGCGCTGTAGCAGAACATCCACAACGTCGCCGTCCTGATCAACTGCCCGCCAAAGATAGTGTTGCATGCCCTGAATCTTGACGAAGACTTCGTCGATGAAAAACGTATCGCCGTAACCGTTGCACCGGCGCCGAAGTCGCCGCGCATACTGCGGGCCGAATTTGATACACCACAACCGAATCGACTCATAGCTGATTCTAATACCACGCTCGGCCATAAGATCCTCGATGTCGCGGCTGCTCAGATTGAAGCGATGATACAGCCAGACGACGTATTGAATTATCTCCGGCGGGAATCGGTGGCGTTTATACAGCGATGAGCGTTCATTCATCACGCATTGTCACTCAGTTGTTGTTAATTTGTCAGTACCGCGTATAGCGCTCTTTGATGTGAATACGGGGCTTCGAGCGGCTGAATTGTGTGGGCTCCGATGGTCCTGGGAAATCCAGGTGCCGGAGCTGGATACGTCGGTATTCATGCTGCCGGAGGAGACGACCAAGAACGGCGAGGAAAGGATTGTCGTGCTGAATCAGATCGCTAGGAGCGTGATTGAGTCGCAGCGAGGCAAACACCGCGAGTATGTTTTCACATACAACGGTGAGCGCATCGCGAGGATCAACAATCACGCCTGGCGAAAAGCCCGAAGTAGGGTGGGCTTGCCGCTGGTTCGAGTGCACGATCTTCGCCACACCTTTGGTCATCGACTTCGCGCTGCAGGCGTCAGCTTCGAGGACCGTCAGGATTTACTGGGATTTGGTCGGGGTGAGAAGATGGACTCGCGGCTGCGCCGCTCGGGGCTTCGCCCCGCACTTCGTGCGTCTGTCGGCTCGCAAGCTCGCCTCGGTGCGAACTTCTGATTCAGTCCGCATCTCCTCCCAATTTCATCAAAGAAATTTCTCTCACTAGAAGTGAGAGAGAAATTTTTCTCGAAATTGGTCGGGGTGAGAGGATTTGAACCTCCGGCCCCTGCCTCCCGAATCCAGGTCTTGGGTGTTAACTGATTGTTTTTATTGATCAATCAGGAGGTGTCCACGGACAAGTTTGCAGTACGGTGCATAACGATGCAGAACTGAGTCCCGCAAAAGTCCCACACGGTGATCGAAGTTTTCTTGTTGGTTTCAGGGTCGCGCCATCACCATCATCCCCATCCGTTTCTCTACAATGTCAAAAGCCAGTCGCGAATCGCCTGGCCGATTTCGTGCGGACTGTCCTCCTGAATAAAATGAGAGCCTGCCACGGTTACTTCTGTTTGATTTGGCCAGGAGCGACAAAACTCACGTTGGGCGCCGATTAGAATGCTTCCCGGTTCGGCATTTACAAAGAGTTTTGGCACATCGGTCGTTGACAGCCAGTCGGCATAGGCTTGCACCATCTCTGTAACGTCAGCAGGCTCGCCGTCAATCGGTATTTCTCGCGGCCAGGTAAGCGTCGGACGCCGATGTTCAGGTTCGCGAAACGGGCGGCGATATTCTTCATGTTCCTCTGGTGTAAGTCTGCGCAACATAGATCCGGGCAGGACTGCCTCAATAAACAAATTCCTTTCAATGATCGCGGCAGTCATTACCATAATAGGCTACGTGCTACTGGGTTACCTGTAGCGAATTCGAATTTCGACGAGGAGAGCACCAAGATGAAAAAGCTGATAAGCATAATAACCACCGTAGCTGCAATAGCCGGCACTGCGGTGGCGATATCTGCGAATTATGAATCCGCCGAGAGCTCGCGGCATCCGGCAAAGATCAGCAAGGATGACATTGCCGGAAAAATTTTCGAGCGGTCGGACATGATCAAGTTGACGCGTGGCGACAACACGACGCTCGACGTCACGACCTTGCTAAGCAGTGATAAGAAGTTTGCCTCGGGCATGTATCGTTCGGGCAAGGTTCGATTCGAGATCAACAAGCCCTACGGTGTCGATGAGTTCATGTATTTCCTCGAAGGGGGCGTGACGCTGACATCGACGGATGGCAGGGCTCAGACAATCAATGCCGGTGAAGCCGTCACGATTCCAAAGGAATGGACGGGAGTATGGGACACTGATGGTTACACGAAAATTTGGGTAATTTATTCCGAGGATGGCTCCGGTCTGGAGTAAGAGATGAGTCGGTTTACACATAGCAAGTTTCTGGGGTCGTCAGAAGCAGTACCTTTGGCGGCCATTTTCTGCGCTTTGGCAAGCGCCGCGTGCAGCCCGGAACAAGAGACCGAAGCGCCGGCCGCCAATTGGGTGCTGACCAACGGCCGGATCTACACGGTCGACGAGGACAAGCCCTGGGCGGAGGCCGCCGTGATCCGCGACGGCGAGTTCGTATACGTGGGCGACAACGCGGGTGCCGAGGGATTCGCCGCCGACGGCATCGAGACCACCGATCTCGGCGGTCGCATGGTCATCCCGGGCATCGTCGATGGCCACACGCATCCGGGACTCTATGGCATCGAGCAATTCAACGCGGCGTTCGAAGCCACGGACCGCGACGCGTTCATCGCCGAGCTCGGAGCTTACGCCGAAGCCAACCCGGGCGATGGCTGGGTGCGTGGCTGTTGCTGGCCGAACATCGCCTTTATCGATGGGGATAAGGGTCCGGACCGCGAGGTCCTGGACGCCATCTTCCCCGATCGCCCGGTGTGGATCACCAGCAGCTCATGGCACAGCTACTGGCTCAACGGCAAAGCCCTACAGGCACTCGGCATCGACCAGGATTCTGAAGACCCGCGTTTCCCCATTGCCATCTACAAGCGCGATGACAGCGGCCGCCTGACCGGCTGGGTGAAAGAGGGTGCCGGCTGGCAGTTCTTCGCCAACGTCTTCGAAGTGAACGACGACGTCCATCACGACAGCGTCATCTCGTTCCTTAAGACGCTGAGTGAACATGGCGTCACCACCGTCTACGACGGCGGCAACCTGGACTACAGCGACAAGGTGTACCAGCTGCTGTCAGACCTAGAGAAAGCCGGCGAACTGCCGCTCCGCTATGAAGGCACCTACATGGTGTCGGTGCCGGAGCGACGCGAGCTGGCTGTCGCGGAGATGATACGGTTCCGCGAGGCTTACGGTGGTGAGCGACTGCAGTTCAATACCATCAAGCTGTTCATGGATGGTGTCCACGAGAACCGCTCCGGCGCACTGCTCGAGCCCTACACGGACGATCCCGGCTACGTTAGCGATACGACCTTGTCGGTCGAGGACCTCAGAGACTTCCTGCTGGAATTACACGACGAACGCTTCGACCTGCATGTCCACGTGATCGGCGATCTCGCCGTCAAATCCGTGCTGGATGCCGTGGAGCAGGCACGCGCCGCCACCGGCGAAGACTTCTACCCGCGCGTCACCATGGCGCACCTGCAGAATATTGATCCGGGTGACCGGTCGCGATTCGCGGAACTGAATATCAGCGCCAACTTCACCCCCTGGTGGCATGGCCTCGATGAACCGGATCCCGCCGCCGAGGGACTCGGCCCCGAGCGATCGAACGACACCTACACGGCGAAGCCGCTGTTCGATTCGGGCGGCAATGTCACCTTCTCCAGTGATGACTGGCGGCTCGAGGTGCTGTCACCGTTCCTCGGCATACAGGTCGGGCATACCCGCCAGTATCCAAGAGAATGGCTGGCCGACGATGCCGATCCCGATGCAATTCGACAGCCCACATCCGAGAAACTGCCACTGGAACTGATGCTTAAGGGCTACACGATCAACGGCGCCTACCAGCTGCGCATGGAGGACAGGATCGGCTCCATCGAAGCGGGCAAGGCGGCCGATTTCGTGGTCCTACGACAAAACCTGTTCGACGTCGATCCATACACCCTGCATACGGTCAAAACTGACGCCGTCATTATGGAAGGGGAGATCATCCAGGGGACCCTGATCGCAACCCGCTGATTCCACACCTATTGGCACCGTGGCCTTGACTAAAATCGGCCCCGCCGATCTGATACGGCGCTCTCTCAGGTCGCCGCAGCCCATTCTAGGCTTCGTACAGCCAGGTAGCGGGGCGGCGCAGCCGCAAGGTAGAGCAGCGGACTGAAAATCCGCGCGTCGGCGCTTCGCGCCTCGGTGCGAACTTCGATTCAGTTCCATCACAACCAACCAGCCGACGAAAAAAGGCCGCTCCATCTCTAACGAGAGCGGCCTTTTTTCTTATGACTGGTCGGGGTGAGAAGATTCGAACTTCCGGCCCCTGCCTCCCGAAGGCAATTCGACACTCGTTTGTTATCAACGACTTACGAGAATAACACGAATCAGAACAATCACATACGGTAACGTTCGATAACGTTGGATCACGTTACGTCACGTTGGATAACGTTCGCACTGTGGCAGAATTGTGGCAGGTAGAGAAGGATGGAACTGGCAAAAATACATCTAGAATGTGTGTACTTGTAGCTTGATTTATTATCAAGTTACGATAACATGATAATATGATTGAGACCTTCGGGAATGTCCTCGCAGCGGATCTGTTCGATGACAAGCGGACGAAGGCTACCAGGTCATTTCCGCCTGAGCTTCGACGGGCAGGCAGACGAAAACTGCTCTACTTGCATGATGCAAGTGAATTGAGAGACTTGAGAGTGCCACCGGGTAATCGACTGGAGCCCCTTAAAGGGAAGTTGAAGGGTTCCCACTCAATCCGGATTAACGATCAATGGCGAGTGGTTTTCCGTTGGGAGGGAGGAAATGCACTTGATGTACAAGTTGTGGATTATCACTGATATAGGTGGCAGCAATGGCTAGGCAACCGAAAAATCCGTTTCACCCTGGTGAGATTTTGCTCGAGGAATTTCTTGAGCCAAAGGGTGCCACACAGGCGGCCTTTGCAGAGAAGATCGGCTGGACGAAAACTCGACTGAACGAACTTATCAAGGGGAAGCGAGGTGTTACTGCGTCAGCGGCACTTGATCTCGCTGACGCACTAGGCACATCGCCGAAGTTGTGGATGAATCTTCAGGCTACTTATGATCTGGACAAAGCGGAGCGGGTAAGGCGGGTTGCCTGAGGAGCCCTGTAGCTCCTGAATAATCAAAATGGCTGTATCAAGCCGCCATTCTCATGTATTGGTGGTGGAGCCCACCGACCTTTTTGAGTTCGACGATTCGGCCTTCGTCAGAAAACTGGACCGGTCTCCGATCCGGAGAATCCTTACGCAAGGAAAGGTGCGTTCTCACTTCGTTGTAATAATCGACATACCGAGTCAAAATTCTCTTCAAGTGTCTGGGTCCAAGAACGATGACATGATCCAGACACTCTCGCCGAATGGAGCCAATGACGCGTTCGGCGTACGGGTTTTGCCACGGCGAACGACAAGCGGTAAGAACCTCCTTAATGCCAAGAGTTTGAGCTCGTTGCGAAAATTGCTTTCCGTAAATCGCATCGCGATCACGGAGCAGGTACTTCGGCTTCTCGTCCACGCCACAAGCCTCAACCAATTGCTGTGCCGTCCATGCAGCGGTTGGATGGTCAGTTACATTGAAATGCAATATCCGGCGACGATCGTTGCTCAGAATGACCAGCACAAAAAGGATCTTGAAGCTGGCTGTTGGAACAGTGAGGAAGTCGAGTGAGATGAGTTCTTTAGAGTGATTCTGCAAGAATGTTCGCCAGCCCTGTGACGGTGGGCCGCGGCGGCGGACCAGGTAGTTGGAAACAGTTGCTTCCGAGATATCGATGCCCAGTTTCAGAAGCTCTCCGTGTATTCTTGGTGCGCCCCAGAGTGGATTTGCCAAGCACATTTTCCGCACCAGTTGCCTGATTTCCGTATCAATCCGGGGACGCCCGCGGGGTCGGCTCTTCCACCGCCAGTAGTAACGAAACCCCTGACGATGCCAGCGGATCACTGTTGCCGGCTGCACAATATGGACGACACTTGTCCATTTGGGCCAAAAGCGGCGTAGTACGACCCAAAACAGACGGTCGGAATCGGTCAATCGCGGCCGGGAAGAACGGTATTTCAGCGTCGCCAGCTGCTGTCGCAGTGCCAGATTTTCAAGTGCCAGCTCACGCTGGTTGCGAATGCTCGATCGAAGCGTTCCGAGGATTACATTGAGCCACTTGCACATGAAATTACGCCCGCTTGATTCAACCAAAAAAGATAACAAAATCAAGCGTGACGATTAAATAGGAGGCACAGGTAAGCACCCGGAATTCGTTTTCACCTACAAAGGCCATTACTTGTTCAATATGCTCAACTCGGCATGGCAGAGGGCGAGGGTCCGGGCGAAGCTGTCGGGATTTCGAGTGCATGACCTTCGTCATACCTTTGGGCACAGGCTGCGAGCGGCGGGCGTGGGTTTCGAGGATCGTCAGGATTTGTTGGGACACAAGTCCGAGCGGATCACGACGCATTACTCAGCACCTGATATTGCTCGGCTGATCGAAGCTGCTGAGAAAGTGTGTGAAAGGCGAGCAAACACCGTATTACGTGTCGCAGCTCACACGATTCTCACACGATCGGGCACGCAAAATGGCAGTGGTCGGGGTGACCACATGCAAGTAGTTGACGTTTAAGGAAAAACTGGTCGGGGTGAGAAGATTCGAACTTCCGGCCCCTGCCTCCCGAAGGCAATTCAACACTCGTTTGTTATCAAGAGCTTACGAGATTATCACGAATCGAAACAATCACATACGGTAATATTGGATAACGTTCGATCATGTTGGATCACATTGGATAATAT
>Ga0255052_10001363_pt1 | contig 18423 bp, 18 predicted proteins | sample JV7_2_21_MG_FD_188632 | JGI IMG/M metagenome (GOLD analysis project Ga0255052, IMG submission 188632) | Seawater microbial communities from Jervis Inlet, British Columbia, Canada - JV7_2_21 | ecosystem: Environmental > Aquatic > Marine > Inlet | place: Canada: British Columbia | collected... | reverse complement strand
TTTAGCAAGGGCTTCTGATGCCTCTTTCTCTTTCCCCTGCTCCAACAGGCCTTTGCCCTCAGCAGTAAAGTTGTCAATGCTTTGCATCTGCTCTGCTGTAATCGGGAAGTCCTTACCCTTTAGTTTATCAATTTTATTAAGTTGACTTTGAGGATCACTTCCGCCGCTGCAGCTTACACTAATTATAAATATGCCGGCTATAAACAAATACAATAATTTCTTCATTTCTTCCTTCCTCCTGAGGCACATATCAGAGACAGTCTCTAATTTGCCCTTACTTTAATGTAGTTAATTAATGAGTTATTATTGTACGATATTTGTATTTACAAAAACCATATTATAGAGCACTAATATGACATTTGATAGTTGGATCACCTATGTGTTTACGGTTTTCATATTCCTTTTATCCCCAGGACCGAGCCATCTTTTCATGCTATCAACAAGCTTATCTAATGGTTTTGGTAAATCATGGGCTACCGGTGTGGGGGACTTGACTGCGCATATCTGGCAAATCACCCTGGCTTCAATTGGATTGGTCGGTTTCATTTATCTCTTTCAGAATGTATTTGTCATCATTAAATGGGCTGGTGTTGCTTACCTGATTTATTTAGGCATCGGATTGTTAAGAAAAAAGAGTTCAATGGATACTACTGCTAATAGTAATGAACATAACCTTATGATATTCTTTTGGAGAGGGTTTGCAACGTCCTCTGCCAATCCAAAAGCGATAGTTTTTTTCGCGGCACTGTTTCCTCAATTTATAAATCCAGCTGCACCTGATAATTATCAGTTTGCGATTTTGGGACTGACTTATATAATTATCGATGGATGCTTTTTAATGTTTTATGGCTGTTTTGCTGACTGGATTTCAAATCGCTTCAAAAAGCATATTGACAAATACCTGAACAGGATTTCGGGCACTCTACTTATTGTTTCAGCCATACTTCTTGGGTTAAAGGACATTAAAGATTCCGGGTGAAACAGGTGAGAAATAGTTTTTTAACTGCGATGTCTTACACTACCATGTTATTGTGACGGTAAGTGTATCATTATAGATTCCTGCTGATACATCCTGCATTGGGGGTATTCTGCCGTAGACGGTGTTAATCCATGGACTGTTTCTCGCTACGTTTTGACGCATGGTTCTGGTTCTCCCACTCCCATCTCCCCATATACGATTATGGTTTACACGAGTATAAAAATTATATTCAAATAGTTCGCTGCCAGATATGAGACGCATCATTCTGGGGTCAAACCCGCCTGAATTGAGACTTGGCCCTATGGCTATTGTGACATTTTCCCGAGTAGTACATAAGACTGTTATGGTTCCTGTAGCATCAAGGGGTGCTGTTGAAAAAGTGTCATAGCCCCCGAAGTTAACCGGAGTAGTGGAAACATTGCATGCAAAGCTTTCTGTACTGGTCATCCATATGATCGCAAAAGCAGCCATTATGTATGCAATTTTATATAATCTCTTTTTCATCGCTCTGCCTTGCAGGAGATTTCTCCCAGATCGATCAGCATTTCCTCGCTTTCTGGAATAATTATACTGAACTCGCATTTTTTGCCCCTGTAAACAAGCTCTGCCATATGTTTACCTGAAGGAATGTTTTCAAGGTAGAATTCCCCTTCTGTGCCAACCAGTCCTTCCATAATGCCGTCTTCTGTATTGATATGCAATTCTGCAAACTCGGCAGGGATCTTTTTCCCGTCTATCACCATAATAACAGTTCCCACGATACCCTGTATTTTGCTTACATTAAACTCAACTAATGCACCGCTTCTGAAAGAAGGAGAAATATACCGCGTTAATGACGGGATTGTGTAATTAATCGGTATGTCCCTGTTTTCTATGTCGATCCTGTTGTCATGGAAAGAGCGTAGATTTGGAATGATTGTCTCGCCTTTCTTATCTGTCCTGTCAATCTCATTGCCATAATAATACACGCGAACTCCTTCCAGGTCATTGATTTTTACCTTTGCAAAGCTGTCTTTTACAGGTCTGCTTAAAAAGACGGAATTGTCAATATATCCTGCACCCCCTGAAAAAGCCAATCTGTATCCGTTATCCCGTACTTTATTATTGAACCCTGCTTCAAATAATCCAAATTTATTCTGATACTGAAGGTCGCTGTCAATATCATTATCGTCATGAATATTTTCGACCTCAGCTTTATAGCCAAAACCGCTGCCAATCGGAAGACTTTTTTGAATACCCACCTTACTGGTCTCTGAGCCATCCCTGCTTGCCAGACTTAAATTCCCTGAGACATCTTTGCCGAAATATATATTCAGGCCAAGAAATATCTGATCGCTTGTTTCTATGGCCCTTGATTCACTGGCAGTCATGAAAAATGTTGTCTGTTTTGTAAGTGCTTTATTATAAGATACAGCTATCCTTGACGTGGTTACGGATTCATAGAAATCAGAATATGTATATCCGACGGTTATGAATCCAGTTCTTTTGCCTCCCGTACCCACTGTGCTACTGAATGCCAGTCTTGCCTTGTCATCCTCAGGTTTCATTGTAAGGTTGGAATATTCTTTAGAACTGGACTGTAAAGAAGTCATAATGTTGATATTCCTGGACTGAAAGGAATAACCTAATAATCCACTGAGTCCGGTTTTCTCCGAAGAATTGCTCACTGCAACAACTGAATCCAGGACACCAAGGTCAAAAACAAGTAGTGATGCTGTCTGTCCCATGTTTATTAAGTCATCCGATGCCTCTGCAGTATATCCGAGCGTTAACTTCTCAGAAAGCCCGTAATTATGAAAACTGAGGAAGGCAGGCTTTCCATAAGAAAAACTTTTTTCACCAAAGTCTTCTCTTCTAGCGCCAAGGCTATAGCTATATTCATGAAGTCCCTGTTTCAGCAACCGGTCTGTATAGTAGTATGGCTTTGAGATAATATGTTCTCTTCCATATGCATCTCTTATGCTTATCCGGGCTGCTCCAAGCCCGACTGTTGCCGGAATATCACTAAACGAAAACTCTCCAGGGGGAAGCTTTTCTTTTCTTACCAGAAAGTTATCAAGATAAATTTCAAGCTCTGACGGGGTCTCAAGCGTACCGGTCAGATCAAGGGAAGGGAATTTTAATAAATATGGATCGATCGAAAAGTTTTTGGAAAAATTAATTCCACCAAGGACAGCAGTTGAACCTAATGTGCCAGATGAGGCTGAGAAGTCGCCAAATGTGGTTGTTGTTAATTTGTCCCGGTTATTGAGAGTAATGTTCGTCATTAGTCTCAGGAAATCATCTGTGTCTTCTGTGTCCTCATAAATAAATGTTGACATACCAAAATAATTACCAATACTGACACCCAGCTCGCCTGATATATCAAGAAGGGTATCTACAGTTTCATGATCATAAATGAATGCATAATTGAGGAATGCGGATTTGCCTGTTGTATAAGTCACCTTGTAAGGTTTCTTGTAGGATATGTCGACACTATGAGCTTTAAACAGTTGAGGAACGGCTGTTATTACCAGAGAGACGTCTTCATGATTTATGCTGAATTCGAGTCCGGTAATGGATGCGAGTGAGACAAATGTTTCACCATTAAACTGAATATCCTTGCCCAATCCTTCTTTGAGTCCAAGCTTATCGAGTTCGTCCCTTTTTATCCATATGTCGTTGTCAGGAGCAGAGTACAGAAAAAAATCTCCTTTGTTCTCTTCGTTTAAGATTAGCTGTAAAATTACACTCTCCTGAGAGAAAGCGGTTCTGATAAAGGGGGTGATAAAGAAAACTATAAGAACTAAAACGATGCTATGGCGCACACATTTCTTTGTCAATATCAATTTTTTTGCTCATTGAAAGTCTGTCTGTGGAAATATCAATATTAATAGACTTTAATTTAGGGCAATTATCCTCTGGAATCTTAATTGTAAAGTTTTTGGAATTGCTTCCATGAACATATCCACCGCCTATCTCGTTTTGAAACAGTGAATTGCCAGCTTCATCTATTCCTTCTGTCTTGATTGATCTTACAATAAAATGAATATTGCCATCGTTTTTTACTGCAACAGAAAGTTCGCCCTGCATTATATCCAGCGTTTCTATGCTCCCTCTTGCATCCATTTTCTGAGGCATTATAAATATTGGTACCCCGACTTTCATAATTATTTTTACCGCTGTTGTCTCTGTTGGACTGGAGCCGGGAATTTCTTCTATAAATATTCTGTATGTTTTTTCCTGTTTCCCCTGAGATATTTTTGTGCCGACTCGAATGATTCTTTCTTCATTAGATTTTATTGTGACTATTTTGGGGAAGAATATAATATCTTTAGTAGGGGCATAAATGTCCTTCCCCTTACTATTATGTTCCCATGTATATGCCTTTAGATGCAGAGTAAGATCTTCATCAGATTCATTATTTATAGCGAGTATGTTGGTCTTATTCAAGCTGTCAAAAAATATTTTGATAGGGTTTATTGAAAAATCAGCAGAAAACCCCTTTGTGGGGAACTGTAGGGTGAGGCAGAAAAACAGGATCGGTATTAAATGCAGAATTTTTAATGAATTACTTTTTATAAACATCTCTCCTTTAACAGGAATCCTGTACAAATTAATTATTATTAATAAAGTTACACTTTATCAAATATTACCTGCTCATGTCTATAAGATATTCTGGTGCGAAATGGTGTGGTATCTGATAGTGTAGAAAACTCTTCAGCTTTCAACGCGATTAAATTTAACTAAAACAGGAAAGAATTAATCTGTTTTATGGATATACTTGATCGTTTAGTACTCAACCGTTACAGTGACCGTACCGCTGTAAGCACCTGCCTGTACATCCTGCAAAGCCGGAATTCTACCATATATATTTGTAGTGTTCGGAGCATTATTTGCAGATATGCCGGTAGTTCCGGGTGAAGCGGCTGCCCATACTGTTGCTCTGCCTATGTCTTGGTACAGATCATAGTTCAGCGTATCCGTACCGTCAGTCATTGTTCTTACCCCGCTTATATAGAGATCATAATTTGTACCTCTAGTGCAGCGGAATGTGAAGTCTCCAACACCATCATCATCATTAACAGGATTTGTAGGATCATATGTACCAAAATCCAGGTTTGTCACGCTGGTAAGCCTGCAGCTTCCCATTACAGTTGCAGAGGCAGTCAGTGCAGTCGTATCTGTTTGAGCTATTGCTGAGACTGTACTCAATATAATCACTAACCCTATTACGATTAACATTAATTTTTTCATTATATTAAAACCCCCTTATAATAAGATTTAGACAAAATAAAATCGAGGCTAATATCCCAAACCTCATCAGTTTATAAGGTATTTGTACGGCATTATCAGAAATAAACTTAACATTGCCGTTCGATTCTTTATGAAGCGGTACAGCATTTATTTAAATGAGGTGAAGGGGAAATACGAATGATTTTATATTGATACAGAAGTAAGAAACAGTCTTACATGGCATTTATCATGACGGATACGGGCCACTGATAGTGTCCTGATTTCAGATCTGCAGCAAAGTAAAGCCTGAAAGACAGCTCTTTTCTTACAGGATTCAGTCCCTGAAAAGGCATATGCACTTCTCCGCCTGATTCCGTAAACCTGTAAGAGTTGTTTTCATTGAATAACGTTACTCCATTAAATAAGTTGCTATCTACAAACAAAGATAATGAATAGCCGTTGGCTGAATTTGTTTTTATGGAAAGAATCAAAGCCCTGTTGACATCAAGATATCCTCTATCTAAATCAGCTTTAGTAATATTAATACTGCTTTCCTGATGAATCACAGAATATTTTAATACTGGAAGAACCCTGGCCCTTGCATAAATGACATTTTCTTCTCTCATGGCAGAAGCATCATATCCTGCAAAAAGGATTGGAATTATAAGAATCATTATGTATAGTATTTTTTTCATTCTATATATGCATGAGCAATCTATGTGCCAGAACGCAACATGTTGTATTTTAACAATAAATTGTTTCTCCTGGAAATAAAGTGGGCGGTTTTGGTACTACGAAAAATCAGTATTCCGTGCTTTTATATTTAGATTTTGCATGTAACAGCTTAATATATAAAAGTTTTACTGGGTCGGGCGCTTTAGGCACCATGTGGGCGATAACGCCCACATGGTGCTTTTTATTGTAAGTTATATTTAATAGTTTTTCTAAGTAAAGCTCTTCTGCTAATACATAGCATGGCCGCAGCCTTAGTTTTGTTGCCCCCGGCGATTAACAGCACTTTTTTAATATGATTTTTTTCGGTTTCCTCAAGGGAAAGATCAGATGTTTGTTCTGTTTTCGCCCCTTCTTTTATGTTAGGAGGCAAATCCTGGGATCTGACAAAATTGACTGTTGAGACAAGGACAGCTCTCTCAATAACATTTTCGAGTTCTCTTAAATTTCCAGGCCAGTTATGTGACATAAAGAGGCGCTTTGCATCCATTGTTATACCGCGCACATCTTTCCCGATTTTCTTATTTAATTTATCGAGGAAAAAACGGCTTAGCAATGGAATATCTTCCTTCCTTTCTATCAATGGAGGCAGGTTAATAGTGATTGTAGCAAGTCGGAAGAAAAGATCTTCGCGAAATTCACCATTTTTTACTCTAAGTGACAAGTCTACATTTGTAGCAGCAATTACTCTGCATTTAGCTTTCATCGTCTTAGTACTTCCAACAGGTCTAAACTCACCATCCTGCAGCACTCTGAGGAGATGAGGTTGAAAACTCAAAGGCATGTCGCCAATTTCATCAAGGAATATGGTTCCGCTTCCCGCAGCCTCAAAGAGCCCTTTTTTATCTGAAATGGCCCCGGTAAAAGCCCCCTTAATATGTCCAAAGAGTTCACTTTCGATAAGGGTTTCTACCATCCCTGCGCAATTACAAACTATAAAAGGCTCTTTTGAAGCAGGACTCAGATTATATATGGCCCTTGCAAGCACCTCTTTTCCGGTCCCTGTATCCCCGGAGATCAAGATTGTCCTGTAATATGGAGAGACCCTTTTTGTCAGGTTGAAAATATCAAGCATAACCGGGTTTTTGCTCACCATTTCTGCAAAAATATATTTTTCATGCAGAGCGATTTCGATTTTGAAGACTTCCTTTCGGTGATTGGCATTTCCTTTTATTTCCATTATTGTTGTTCTGATTTGTTCATGATCAAAAAGAAAATTTATGCATGCGGTGGCACCATATTTAATCGCCTCAATAGAAACAGCTGCATCTTTTGCTAAACCACAGCATATAATTTCTAAACGCGGGTCTAATTTCTTAATATTATTTATGGTCGATATGATATCAACGTCAAGAAACTTATCAGAGCAGTCAAGGAAAATAATATCAAGGTATCCCCTGGATATTTCCTCCAGGAAATTCCCCTTTTCATTAATGGTGTAAATTTCGAGTCCCTCTTCAAGCAGAAGATTCCGTATCTTTTCAATATTTTCAGAGTCCAGGCACAGCAGAGTATTAAGTTTCATAACTATTTAGATTTTTGCACTAAATTAAGTTTCCAACCCATGTTCAAGTTTTAAATAATAACAACTATCGTCTATTACTACAAGAATAATCCTTTTTCTGTGAATGAAAAATTAAAAGTGTGTGCACTTGTAAATGTTAATACACATTAAATTTTAGTAATTGTACTCGTTATGACCTATGTCATACTCTATTCATATGTCAAAACGTATAAATATAAATATAGGAGGTGTGGATATGTTTAATAAATTAATTCAAACTGATGATGACTCAGCAGGTCTGATATTAAGGGTTTTGCTTGGTATTGTATTTTTTCCCCATGGAGCTCAAAAACTTCTCGGATGGTTCGGGGGGCACGGGTTTAGCGGAACAATGGGTTTCTTTACAGAAAATATGGGCATACCTGTTATTTTTGCATTCCTGGCTATTATGGCCGAGTCACTGGGATCTATTGCCCTGTTAACAGGGTTTATGACACGAATTGCAGCACTTGGCATCGGAACAGTAATGGGAGTAGCCGTCTTAATGGTTCATTTGCCGAATGGTTTTTTTATGAACTGGTTTGGAAATCAGAAGGGCGAGGGTTTTGAATTCCATTTATTGGCTATTGCTATTGCAATAGCGCTTATCATTAAGGGTGGAGGGAAATGGTCAATAGATAGATTGTTGTCAAAGGAGAGTCCGAAATGAAATTTACACGTAATTTATTCGAAATCTTAATCATCGCCATTGTACTTATAACGGTCAGTACTTCCTGTACCACGGGGAAATATCTAAAGACAGAATCAGCGAAAGGTACAGAAATTATCGGCACCTACTCAGTCCTGTTTTATGCGAACAGGAATCCCATTGAACCAAAAACAATAGCGATTCTCGATATTGAAGGAGATGACTATACCTTTGAGATCAATGCGCCTGAAAAAGATTATACAATCAGTAATGGTGTTCCTGCTATGGCGGCGCTCAAAGATGCCATTCAATTTGTTGAAAGTTTAAAATATCGTACAAATAAAATTCTTGCTGATAACGGAAGAATAATCGGTTATGATGTGAGACCATTAAAAAACATAAGTTATAACATAGGTTATTCCCCTTCCGACATTCTTGCTGTTAATTATGAGATTAAGGATATGAAGGTGGTTGTGAATATAGACCTGAAAAGCCATTTTAAAGAGCACTTACGGCGAGATCTATTTGGTGGTGATTAATTAATAGTTTCATGATACATTAGAACATTCATTATTAAGGCAATAACAAAAGGAGGGGCAATATGATCAAAGTTGCAATCGTTTACCACAGCACGTATGGCCATACCAAGCTTCAGGCCGAGGCGGTTCATGGCGGAGCATCGAGTGTTGATGGAGTTGATGCACAGATTATGACAGCAGGAGAGGCGATAGAAAAGATTGACGAACTTGATAGTGCTGATGCAATAATTTTCGGAACAGCTACGTATATGGGAAATATATCTGCTGAATTGAAAAAATTTCTTGAAGCATCGGTAAAAAAGTGGTTTGCAGCAGCATGGAAGGATAAGATAGCAGGTGCTTTTTCAAATTCAAGTTCATTTTCGGGTGATAAACTGAATACACTTCAGGGCCTTGTTGTCTTTGCTATGCAGCATGGGATGATTTGGGTAGGCACTGGCATGTTTCCTTCAGCAAATGATATGGATGCGATGAACAGTGTGGAGGGTCCCGGGCCGGATACTCATAACAGAGTCGGCTCTTTTATAGGGCCGATGTCTTCAAGCTTTCAGGTCAATCCTCCTGATGCACCTTCTAAGGGTGACATTGAAACTGCGGAGCTCTATGGGAAAAGAGTCGCAGAAATCGCGATCCAGTTCAGCAAAGGCCGTCAATAATTATAGAGAAGTTTTATCCCTGATCAGCATAGAGGTTTTGGTCCGAAAGTCAAGCGATGGACAGGAAAGCCTTAGCCTTAAACGTCTAGATAGAATAATACAGTGTTATAAATGTGCAATCAGGTTTCTTTTGTAAACCGAATAGATTGCGAAAGGAATCGTTACTAACACGCCCAGAAATACTGTACCAAGAACAACTTCAAAGAATGATCTGCCCGATAATATAAGTCTTAGTGGTACGCCATAATCCTTAATAGCTATAACAGAAAGTGCTATAAACTGACCAATTAGAGATCCAAGTAGAGTTATCCAGACTGTTCTTAAGGTAAGTATCTGAAAAATAATCCCCTGTGTTGCTCCCAATGTATACACAGTCGACACTTCGGCCTTCCTGCCATCCAGATTGATGTAAGTACTGATCATGATGCAGAGGGCGATAAGAATGAAGGCTACAGCATAGAGAGCCTTCTGGTAATTAAATAGTGTTGTATCGATTGTTTTTTCAGCGGTTTCACCTCTGTAAGCATCAATCATGTTCAGTTTATCAGTGTATTTATTGACATATAACTTCAGTTCGTCATATGAAGCTGCAGACTCGGGAAAGAGGCGGATTTCATTAATACGTCCATCCAGACCAGCCAGCTTCTGCAAAACAGGCAGCGAGATAAACAACGATACATCGTCAATCCCGCCTGATGTCGGAATAATTCCGGCAACAGTAAACGTCATGGACTGAATATTAAGCGTATCGTTTTTTATGATCTGTAATTTCTCAGCCGCTACAGTTCCGAGCAATATTTCATTCTCACTCACTGGATACTTTGTGAATGGGTAAGAGTAGACATTTTGGAAATCCATGCCTGTAACAGGCATATTTTTATTATTAATAGGAAGTCGTGTCGTTAACCTTGCTTCGGCATTCCTTATAAATCGTGAAAGTTCTCGTTGTACTACTTCAAGAGTTGAATATGAGAACGTTTTCCCCTTTAGTTTTGCGGTAACAAGATCTGAGGACAATATCCCTTTTGGGACAAGAATAAGTGAAGGGCCAATATAATCGACTCTGGTCCCGACAGAACTCTTTCTTGCCTTTCCTATAAGGTCAAGTGATACCGGAAGTGCTATAAGCAAGGCGATCAGTATCACGTTAATAAAAAAAATGACCTTGCGACCGTTCAGTTCCTGCCATGATAGCCAGAGACCGAAAGGAGCAGACTTGTATGATGTATCCTTAATTACCGGATCCGTTGCTGAATTTTCCATTTTGCAGATGCTCTACCTTCCGGGCATATGCTGCCACTTCTTCTTCATGTGTCACTACTATGATCGTATGTCCACTATTGTTCAGTTCCTGGAAGAGCGCCATTACTTCATGAGTCATGGTCGGGTCAAGATTTCCGGTTGGCTCATCGGCAAGGATTATTTCCGGGTCGTTGATCACACTTCTGCATAAAGCAACTCTCTGCCGCTCGCCGACACTTAGCTCAGAAAATTTGTGCTCCAGCCGGGCACCTAACCCAAAGCGCTCCAGAAGTTCCTTTGCACGTGTAGATGCCTTATGCTTTGACTTCATCGCAAGCATTGCCGGTACAGCAACATTATCAAGTGCGCTCAGATATGGAATGAGGTTGAATGTCTGAAATACAAAGCCGATATCCCGAAGCCTGAGCTTTGATCTGTAGGCCGGAGATGTATTATAAATATTTTTGTTTCTGAGCAGTACTTCTCCTTCTGATGGACTCATGAGTGCCCCTATAATGAACAGGAGTGTGCTCTTGCCACTCCCGCTTGGACCTACTATAGATAAAAAGTCACCCTCATTAATCCTGAGATTGATATTAGCCAGTGCCCCGACCTGCTCTTTTCTCGTATTTATAAAATCTTTTGTAACATTTCGAAGTTCAAGCATATTACTCCTCTCTAAGCAGTTTAGTAGGGTCGAGTCTCGTTACAAACCAGGATGGCAATGATGATGCAACAAGAGCAATGATTGTTGATGCAAATACAAAATGCGGAAGATATTGCCATGATGGCACCAATGCTATGCGCATTGACGCCTTTCCGAACCAGGACATTAATGGTACGCTGAGAATATGTCCCAGTAGAACACCGGCTACCGCGCTAACAATAGATATTACAATATTCTTGACAATGATCTTTCCCGGAGGCAGGCCGATGCTCAACAAGAGACCGATCTCCCTTTCGCCTTTTTTTATCATATATAAGATAAGAAAAATGATACTGCTGATAACAATAATTGTGCCAACGATCCACAAGATAGTTGAATATTGTTTCATAATGGCATTGATTTCGATCTGTGCTTTTGCCAAACCATCAACAGTGATCGCCATTGTTCCGGGAAGTGTATTTTCCACATTAGCGGCAAATGCCGGGATGTCGAGCTTACACCAGCATCCCCCCATTCTTAGAGAGTTTATTTTCCCGGGTTTGCCGAGTACGCTCTGAGCTGCCTTCAGTGGGACAAAAAGAGCCATGTCATAACCCTTGGGTGGAGGATCAATAACCCTGGATATCCTGAATGAATTTCCATTAATGTCCAGCGTATCATTAACTTTGAGACCGAGGTTTCGTGCTGCGCCACTGCCTATTGTCATGGAATCGTAATCACTGCTTCCATAACGCTGGGATCGCATTGTCAGTCCAACCATGATGAGATCTGTTCCCCGAACAGTAATGTTTCCGTAAAGTCGCGGGTCGACCTTCCCAGCGTGCTTACTAAGAGGAGATGCCTTGATTCTGTCCCCATAATCATCAGGCATAACGTGAGGTCCATACTGCATTGCATAGAATGATTCCAGGTCAGTTTCTTTAGGGACCACAAGCATGCCCTTTCCAAGATCATGAGAAAGTTCCTTTATCTTCTCTTCAGCCGAACTGTTGAGCGAACTCTGAATAACGAGAATTGATATGATAAAAGCCATTAGAAAAATAACGAGCAGATGGATCATCCATCGGTGCCTGATTTCCTTTAAAAACAGCATTAACATTTCTATACATTACCCCCAGTTATCTGAAAATTTGTTGTTTTTATTATATCAATAAAGATGAAGAAAGTATGAAGGGATGACCGACTTGCTTCATAATTTATTCATCTTTTATTCATATTGTCTTCTCAATGTTCAGGTAGATTTTAAGCAAGATTAATTTAGAGAGGGAGGTGTAAAGATGATGCATTGGGGAAATTTCGGTGGAATGGGTTTCGGTTTTGGATGGATATTTATGATCCTGTTCTGGCTACTGGTTATTATGGGGATTGTTTATATCCTGAAAAATATGTTTAGCAGCAGGGTGTTGGCTGAAAATGAGACTGCTGAGGATATTTTAAAGAAGAGATATGCAGCGGGTGAGATTACAAAAAATGAATTCAATGAGAGAAGACTGATAATTGCAAAAAGATATTAACTGGATGGCTGAAGATGATTTTCTGTTGACAATTAGAGAATTATGATATACAAATTTATCATGAATATTATGAAGTATTAAAAAAGGAGGAAAGAAATGAAGCGAATATTAGTAGTTTCTACTTTAGTTTTACTGTTGACGGCAAGCTACAGTTTTGCTCACATGCACCAGGGTACGATCGGAAAAGATATGATGGGAAGTCCGGGTTATGGTACATCTGAGGAATCTGAAGATTCAGGGTATGGCATGATGGGGTCTGGCGGCTACGGTATGATGAGGCCTGGAGCCATGGGATATGGTGGATCTGGTATGATGGGGTACAGCGGTTACGGTATGATGGGACCTGGAGCCATGGGATATGGCGGGAATGCAATGATGGGTCATCACCAGATGATGCATGGCATGGGTTCCGGTATGATGGGATATGGGATGGGCCTTGGGATGATGGGCGGTGGCGGATGCGGTATGATGGGATATGGAATGGGACCTGGAATGATGCGTGGTTATGCCTCTAACGCCTATGAAAAATTCATGAATGATACAAAAGACTTGAGAAAAAAACTACATGATAAAAAATTTGAATATTATGAAGCTGTCCGGCAACCTGATATAACACGTGAGGATGTTTCAAAGATTGAGAAAGAAATGTGGAAAATTAAAAAGAATATTAACGATAAATGGCAACAATAGATTATATGGTAGAATCAAACAGAGTCGACATACCTGTTACCGGCATGACGTGTGCTGCATGTTCGACTCGGGTCCAGAATACACTTTCAAAACTCAATGGAGTGGAAAGCGCAGCGGTTAATCTTGCCGCTGAGCGGGCTACTATTTTTTATAAATCATCTGAAGTTTCTGTTGACAAATTAATGGAGACTATCAAGGAGCTCGGCTACGGGGTTTCGGTCTCTAAAGTTATTTTACCCATTAAAGGTATGACCTGTGCTTCATGTGTAAACAAAGTGCAGAATGCTCTGTCATCTCTGAGTGGTGTCATATCAGCCTCCGTAAACTTTGCAACTGAAAAAGCTACAGTTGAATATCTGCCGTCACAGATCGGAATGCGTGAATTTAAAAAGGCTGTCAGAGATAGTGGCTACGAGATTTTAGAGCTGGAACAGGGTGAAGATATAGTTGAAAAAGAAAAAGAGGAAAGGGAACGGGATTATCGAAAATTAAGAAACAAACTTATCACCGGAGCCGTTCTGACAGTACCGATTTTTCTTGTTGTCTTCTGGGAAAGACTTGGGCTTTCATCATTTATTGAAATACCAAGACAGACCGGGTTTCTAATACAGCTGATTATACAGACTCCAGTCCAGTTCTGGGTGGGTTGGCAGTTTTATACCGGAGCTATCGCTGCTGCGCGTCACAGAACTACAAACATGAATACACTTATAGCGATTGGAACATCGGCTGCCTATCTTTACAGTGCAATGGCAACATTCTTTCCATCATTATTTGAAATTAAGGGCTATTCAGCTGAGGTGTACTTTGACACGGCAGCAACAATTATTGTTCTCATCCTTCTTGGGAGGCTTTTTGAGGCAAGAGCAAAGGGGAAGACGTCAGAAGCGATTAAGAAGCTTATCGGTCTTCAGCCCAAGACAGCCAGGGTTATTAAAAATGGACAGGAAATGGATATTTCTATTGAGGATGTTGAAATCGGCGATATCGTACTTGTCAGGCCGGGGGAGAAAATCCCTGTTGACGGTATAGTGAAGGAAGGATATTCATCAATAGATGAATCCATGATATCAGGAGAATCGATTCCGGTTGAGAAGACCATCGGAGATGAAGTCGTAGGGGCGACAATAAACAAGTTGGGATCATTCAGATTTGAAGCTACCAAGATCGGTCGGGATACGATGCTTCACCAGATTATCAGCATGGTTCAGGAGGCTCAGGGATCGAAGCCCCCAATTGCCAGACTTGCAGACAAGATCGCTTCTATCTTTGTTCCTGTTGTAATGGGTGTAGCATCAGTTACTTTTATTATATGGCTTATTTTCGGACCTGATCCGGCATTTACCTATGCTATGTTAACTTTCGTTGCTGTTATGATCATTGCATGTCCATGCGCACTGGGCCTGGCAACTCCAACATCCATTATGGTGGGTACAGGAAAGGGTGCTGAAAACGGTATCTTGATAAGAGGCGCAGAGGCACTCGAAACAGCACACAAAATAAATACCATGGTCTTTGATAAAACAGGCACCCTTACAAAAGGGGAGGCGGTAGTTACAGATATAGTAACCGGCAATGGATCAAAGATTAAGAAAGAAGAAATTTTGTTTTATGCTGCATCCGCAGAAAAAGGTTCAGAACATTCTCTTGGTGAGGCTATATTGAGAAAGGCGCGGGAGAATAACATTAACCTGCAGGAACCTGTTGATTTTCATGCTGTGCCGGGACGCGGAATTAAAGCAACGATTAATGAAACAAAGGTTTATCTCGGTAATGCAGAGTTTATGGGAGAAGAGGGCATAGATATTGAAGAAATTCTCTCAAAAGCTGAAGAACTGGCCAATGAGGGAAAGACACCGATGTATGTAGCAGCAGGCGAAGCCGCAATAGGCATAGTAGCAGTTGCTGATACTCTAAAAGAAAATTCAGTTGCAGCAATAAAGGCACTTCGAAAACTCGGGGTGGAAACTGTGATGATTACCGGAGACAATAAACGGACTGCAGCAGCGATCGCAAAACAGACAGGCATTGACAAGGTATTTGCTGAGGTCTTACCTGAAGACAAGGCAAACGAAATCAGGCAGCTTCAGGAAGGGGGCAAAATTGTAGCAATGGTGGGTGACGGTATTAACGATGCGCCTGCACTTGCCCAGGCTGATGTTGGTATTGCGATTGGCACAGGCACTGACATTGCGATGGAAGCCTCGGATATTACTTTAATCGGTGGAGACCTGCGTGGAGTAGTCGCATCTATTGCACTCTCAAAGGCAACCATAACGAATATCAAGCAAAATCTTTTTTGGGCATTTGCTTATAACACAGTATTAATTCCGGTTGCGGCAGGCATACTTTTCCCGTTCTTCGGAATACTTCTCAATCCAATGTTTGCAGCTGCGGCAATGGGCATGTCTTCAGTTACTGTTGTTACAAATGCGTTAAGACTGAGAAAATTTCAGTTCAATATCAATTAGATTTAATCTATGGGAAAGACTAAATCTAATAAATCAAGGGTCGGTGTCCATACATCTATAGCAGGAGGTATTTCAAAGTCGGTTGAGCGTGCAGCTGTGTTGGACTGTTCAACTATGCAGATATTCTCTCATAGTCCCAGGCAGTGGCGGAGAACTGCTATTGCAGATGAAGAAGCTGAACGGTTTGCTGCCCTCAGAAAGAAACATGGAATAACTCCTGTATTCATACATGCATCATATCTAATTAACCTGGCATCTCATTCGAGTGAAATTCTGAGAAAGTCAGTAGAGCTGCTCTCTTACGAATTAAGCATTGCAGATCAATTAGGTGTTGAATATGTTGTGCTTCACACAGGAAGCGCCAGTGGCGAGGACGGGAAAAAAGCAAGGAAACGTGCTGTAAAGGCAATTTTAAAAGCTGTAAGTGCCGGCCAGTATAAGTCCACTCTTCTGCTTGAGAATACAGCAGGGGAAAGAGGTGACATTACGTCTTCGATCGCAAACCTGGCCGATATTATAGATTCGAGTAACTCCGACAGCATAGCAGGCATATGCATTGATACCTGTCATGCCTTTTCAGCGGGTTATGATCTGAGAAGACCTGAAGGGATTGATCGACTCATGACAGAGGTAAAGAAATACATTGGATTTGAAAAGCTAAAGCTCATACATTTAAATGACTCCAAACGTCCAATGGGATCAGGAGTTGACAGACATGAGCATATTGGAAAAGGATTTATAGGAAACGATGGATTCAGAAATCTGCTTTCTGATAAAAGGATATGTAAAATACCGATGATTCTGGAGACCCCAAAAAAAGCTGAAGATGACGATAAAAACAATTTGAGAAAAGTTTTTGGCTTTATCCGCCATTTTAATCTATAAATTACCTGTCTTCACAGGCATCTCCCAAATTCACAGACTTCAGTAGCAATGCAGGCATGTTATAAAAAAGAACAAGACGATTTTTAACATGCCTGCCTGATAGCATAAATATTGAGTATTAAAGCTCGCAGCAAAGACGTTTCATGCTTTTTTTACCGCTTGGTGAAACGTCCATTATCACATCTACCTTGTTACCGCAGCAACTGCAGAGCTTTGCCAGGTTCTTTGCGCCTGATCTTGCAGCAACATCAGTTTTTGACTTAGCTTTTCCGGCCATAATGATATCCTCCTTTCAATTTATAAACTTTCATAAGAAAACGCACAAGTTTATACCTGTTTTTACAATGCACACTACTTCCCAAATATGTCTTCTTTTCTTGAGTCTGGCAAGATGAAGACAGCCAGGTGATATACTCGTGGGCTAAATAATATACTCTATAGCAAAATATATTGTCAATGCTGAGGCAAGCTTAACTCATTGTCAGCCAATATAATGCTGGACATACAGGCTAATTTATATATCACGCAAAGGAAATCAGTATTGCAATATGACTGAACCTTCTTTTACGATTAATCATGGATAATCATACGTTCCGTGTTCTTGAATTTGACAAGATATTACAAATGGCTTCTGTCTTTGCGGTCACAGCTCCGGGCACAGCTATCGTTAATAGTATCAGGCCCCTTAAAGATATCGCAGAGATAAGAGAACGGATAGCTTTTGTTCTAGAGTGCCGGAGACTTCTGGCTGAGGATATTCCTCTTGGTATAGAAAATATTGATAATTTTACACCAATTTTCCAGAAAATCAGACCAGTTGATGCAGTGCTGGAGACTCTGGAGTTAAGGTCCTTTTTGCCGCTTTTCTATTCTTCCCTGAATCTAATGAACTGGGTTGGGAGCACCGAATACCCGCATCTTGGCGCTATAGTATCACAATTAACTACACATGCTGATCTCAAGAAATCGATTGAAGACTCGATAGATGGTGATGGTACAGTCCGTGATGGGGCATCTGCCGAGCTATATTCCATACGACAAGGCATAAAATCATATGAAAAAAAGATCCGGGGTATACTGGACGGGATTTTAAAGAAGAAAGAACTGGAACCACATCTTCAGGATTTTTACATGACCGAAAGGAACAACAGGTGGGTTATTCCTGTGAAATTGGACTCTAAGGGCAGTGTGTCGGGTGTGATCCATGATATTTCAAATACCGGTGAGACAGTATTTATAGAGCCGTATTCTATCCAGCAGGTCGGCAATGAACTTGAATTGTACAGAGCAGAAGAAAAAAGGGAGGAATACAGGATTCTGCAGCGGCTTTCATCTCAATTAAGGGAACACTCACCTCAAATTGAGGAGGATTATAAAATTGTTGCAGCAATTGATGCTGTCCAGGCCATAGCAGGGTTTTCAGAGCAGATGAACATGTCTGCCCCTGAAATCAGTGAAACGGGTTATATGAATATCGTCAGTGGACGACATCCCCTCTTATGGCAATCGCTAAGTAAGGAAAACCGTGTGGCTGACATTACCCCCCTTGATCTGGAACTTGGCAGAAATCATTCCTGTATGGTCATAACAGGCTCAAATGCGGGCGGAAAAACAGTCGCGCTGAAAACGACCGGAGTGCTG
>Ga0255052_10001362_pt1 | contig 18445 bp, 13 predicted proteins | sample JV7_2_21_MG_FD_188632 | JGI IMG/M metagenome (GOLD analysis project Ga0255052, IMG submission 188632) | Seawater microbial communities from Jervis Inlet, British Columbia, Canada - JV7_2_21 | ecosystem: Environmental > Aquatic > Marine > Inlet | place: Canada: British Columbia | collected... | reverse complement strand
TTCCCCGGCTCTCCACCAATTTCATAAATGTCTTCGCTGAGCGAGTGGAAATGCGCGCGTTATCGGCCATACGTTCAAACCGTGCCGGTTTCTTGCGATCCGGGTTGATGTTGTGCTCCAGCGTCGTGGCATGATCATGCAGCGCAACGCTCATCTGACGCACTATTTCAGGATCCAGTGTTGTATACACATAATCTCGCTGTAAGACCTTTAGCCGCCCGTTTGGTTTCTCTTCTATCAGTCCGAGCTGAAGCATTTCCTTCTTCAGAGCACCGTGAGGCAGGTCTCCGGCATATCGCTTCAGCAGGCTGAACAAACTCCCCGTTGAGCCGGTTGCCGGCAGATCTTTTGGTTGACCATCTTCATTCTGGAACTCCGGATCCACATGCCAACCAGTCAATATCCTGGAAATACGATTGCCCTGCCTCAGATCGGGACTTTCAGCCCCCTCCAGCAGCTTGTTGCGAATGCGCGAAACCTCACGTCGGCTAAGCCCCGTGATCACCGCTACCCGAGCATTGTTCGTTGGCCTGCCCTGGATGCCATATTCCTGTCTGGCGACGTCTACGTACATATCTTTTGACAGCTCCTTGAACTCGTTCCAGGTCACGCCGTTTCGTAGCAAAAATCGCACGATAGGCCGCAGAAAGTGGCGGCAGGCCTCAAAAAGGACTTCTTTGACCAATATTCACGCGTCCCAATATCTTTATATGTGTGCTATATTTGCACATATATAAGGATATTGCAAGTTTTTCTATTTTCCGGGCCTGATTCGTCAGCGGCTGCGGAAATCTGGTGGTGTGCGGAGCTGGCCGCCTGTGCGGTACGAATTCTGGTTTCCAGCGTGTCTGTCGCGGATTTCAATCGAGGCGAAGAAACCTGCCACGCGTTTGCCCTGGTGCGAACGTTATGTAAAGTTCTGTGTGTGAGATTCGAGTGAGCTGCGACCGGTAATACGGTGTTCGGTCTCCCTTCAAACACGGTCTTGGCAGCTTCAATCAGCCGAGCGATATCAGCTTAGGTGCTTTTTCTATGTCTGACGCGGCGACGACTTCAATCCCGCAGTCCGATCTGTGACAAAGCGCTCAATTCTTTCTGCCGCTTCCACGAGTCGCTGCTCATCGCACAAATAGCCTACCCGCACGTATCTCCTCACCGAGTCGCCAAATGCGAATCCGGGCACAACGGCTACCGCACTGTGATCGAGTAACCCATTCGCAAACTGTTCCCCGTCGAATCCCAGCTCGGACACATCAACCATCGTGAACATGCCGCCCTTTGGCCGGCACACTGTCAGGCCGTCGATACTCTCGATGGCGTCGCACAACAAATCGCGTCTTCGAGCAAACTTTTCTCGAAATGCAGAAACTTGCTGATGCGCCTGGCGCACAGCATAGGCTGCCGCATCCTGCGTAAACTGGGCGACACCGAAAAGCAGGCATTGGGAAAGGTTCGTCAAATGAGATATCAACTCGGGTGGTGCGATCGTCCAACCCAACCGCCATCCGGTCATTGCGTAAGACTTCGAGACGCTGCCGATGACCACGAGGTTGGCCCGCGCATCAGGGATGCTCAACGGCGAATGATGTTCGCCATCGAAAACCAGGTTGCCGTAAACTTCGTCAGAAACCAGCCAGATATTGCTCTTGCGACATAGCTGAGCCAGGCGCGCAATAGCGGCCTTGTCGAAAACGGCGCCGGAGGGATTGCCCGGAGAGTTCATAATTACTACGCGTGTCTTATCTGTAATAGCGTTGGCAATCAGTTCTGTATCAAGGTCGAAATTGTTATCCGGCGATAACGGTACCGTAATGACTGATGCCCCTCCGGCTTGCGCGACGCCTTCGTAAGTTGCATAAAACGGCTCCAGCAAAATGACTTCATCTCCCGGACCTGACAGGCAGAGCATGGTGGCGAATAACGCGCATTGTGCACCCGGAAAGATACAGATCTGCTTGGCACCGATGTTCGCGCTGTATTGATCTGAGCTTGCTGTAGCGATCGCGCGGCGCAACCCCGGCTCGCCTGGTATCGGCGAGTAATGCGTGCGGCCGCTCTGCAAAGACTTTAGCGCAACATCGACAATTGCGGCTGGTGTATCGAAATCAGGGTCACCGACACCCAGATGGATAATATCTGCGCCACCACGATCCAGGGCACTAGCGCGGTCAGTGATCTCCCAGGCGCGAGACCGTGAACCGGCAAATCCTTTGGTCAAACCGGAGAACGGTGGCATTGTGAAACCCTTGCTCCTTGGCTTACAAAGTGTCAAAAACGAGTTCCAGCGGACGGCTGAATACACTTATCAGCTATGGAGATCCCACATTCTGTGTAGCTGGCCCGTGCCTCTCTCTTAGCTTGACAGCACCCTACCGAGCGATTAATCCATCTCTCGACAAGTGTGTGGCGATCGCTTTTGCCTCATCCACAATGATCGCGTAGTCCCTCACTTGTTCATGGTTCATGACAATCTTGGACTTTGACTCTATGGCCCAGACTGGCTCCCGGCTGAGAACAGAGTAGAGCTGAGTCGCCAGCACAAGCGAATGCTTGAACTCCACGGCCTGCGGTTCTACGTATTCTTCTAAATCTACGCTCCACACATTGTAGTAGTAGGTCGGTCTGAAATTGTATGTCGCCTGAGGATTCATATCCTTCACGGTCCCCTTTGACTCGAGGCTCGCCAGTTGCGTAACCAGTACCGCATCAGCGTCGATCTTCTCCACCATCGCCATAAAGGTGCTCCGGGTCACCGGTGTTTTGGTGTTCATCATCGATGTACTAGCGACCGCATCGGTGCCGAGTTCGGCCAGATGCAGGACCACCTCGTCTTCGAGATACCTGCGCGTATCAAATGACGAAAACAGGGTAATGACCAGGATTTTTTCGTAAGGCGTATCTGCAGACTCCGATACATCCTGGGTCCTGGTAATCTGTGGTCCCGTGGAGCACGCTCCAAGAGCAACAGCAATCCCGAAAAACAACAAAATCCTTTGCCAGAAAAACGATAACGTCACCGCGAAACCCTCAATTTGAGTGAAATCTGAAGCTGCATAATGCGGATGGCTGAGCAAAAATAATAGAGGTGGAACCGAAATAATAGAGGTCAAACCGCGATTATCAAATATTTACGATTCGCCTTAGACGATGCTCCGGATATTTCCTCAGCCTGGTCCCGGCGTCGCGCGGGAAATTTTGTCAGTCCGACTGGCCTGCCTGCCGTTGTCGCACATCCCGCCCTTCATCAGAACGACCTCGGCAATCCCAGTACATGCTCGCCAATGAATGACAGGATGAGGTTGGTCGAGATTGGCGCAACCTGATAAAGGCGCGTTTCCCTGAACTTGCGCTCGATATCATATTCCCTGGCGAAGCCCAAGCCACCGTATGTTTGCAGGCAGGTATTGCCCGCATTCCAGGAGGCCTCCGCCGCAAGCATTTTCGCCATGTTGGCTTCGGCCCCGCAACGCTCGCCGGCATCGAACAAACGCGCCGCCTCATGAGTCATAAGTTCCGCGGCACGCATCTCTGCGTAGGCGCGGGCAATGGGGAACTGAACTCCCTGGTTGCTACCGATCGGGCGGCCAAAAACATTCCTGTCAACGGCGTACTCTTTGGCCCGCTCGACAAAAAATTTGCAATCACCGATACATTCAAACGCTATCAGCGTTCGCTCCACGTTCATGCTGTCAAGGACATAACGGAAGCCTTTACCCTCCTCCCCGATCATCGCGTTTGCGGGAACTGCCACATCATCGAAGAACAACTCGGTCGTATGATGGTTCATCATCGTTGCGATGGGGCGAATGGTCAGACCATTACCAAGCGCTTTTTTCATGTCCACCAGGAACAGGCTCAAGCCTTCGGTCTTCTTCGTGACCTGCTCCTTGGGCGTTGTGCGCGCCAAAAGCAATAGCAGGTCGGAATGTTCTGCCCGACTAATCCAGATTTTCTGGCCGTTGACTATATATTCGTCACCGTCGCGCCGGGCGAAAGTCTTGATCGACGTCGTATCGCTCCCCGCCGCCGGCTCAGTCACACCGAATGCCTGCAGGCGCAGACTACCGTCGGCGATTTCCGGAAGGTAATGTGCTTTCTGCTGCGGCGATCCATGCCGCAGGACGGTGCCCATCGTGTACATCTGTGCATGACAAGCAGCAGGATGTCCGCCGGAGCGGGAGATTTCCTCGAGGATAACGCCGGCGGCTTCGACGCCCAGACCGGAGCCGCCGTATTCCTCCGGGATCAGCGCCGCGAGATAGCCCGAGGCAGTCAACTCCGCGATAAATTTATCCGGATACTCGCTGCTGGAGTCCAGTTTCTGCCAGTACTCGCCGGGGAATTCGGCACACAGCGCGGTTACTCCGTCTCTAATGTCCTGGTAATAATCCACGAAACTCAACTCCTGCGATTAGATTGCCTAAGCGATGACGAACGGATTTCGTGCCGACGTTTCTGTTGCCACAGTGCGAACGTGATCAAACGTTATCAAAAAACATCTTATTTGAATGTTTTGTTTCCTTATATTCTGTAAGCACTTGATAACAAACGAGTGTGCGATTGTATTCGGGAGGCATGGGCCAGCTACACAGAATGTAGGATCTCCATGGTCAATACGTGTATCCAGCCGCCCAGTTTGTTAACTTGACAGTACCATCGCGAAATCTGATTGTATGCCGAGCTTTTCTATAAACAATAGACAATATGCAGATCGACACACAATTGCTAGCAGACGTCCGCGCAACCGTTGCACGCGTGTTACAGGAAGATATCGGTGATGGCGACCTGACTACCGAATTGGTCCCGGCGTCCGCGACGATCGATGCCACAATAATCACACGTGACAGGATGACCATGGCGGGCCGCCCCTGGGTTGATGAGGTGTATCGCCACCTGGACCCACGGGTCGTTCTTGATTGGCAGCTCGATGATGGCGAGATGGCCGAGGCCGACACGACTATCTGTAGTCTGCATGGTCCTGCCCGTCCGATCCTCAGCGGCGAGCGTGCGGCATTGAATCTGTTGCAGACCCTGTCGGCAACAGCCACTGTAACTGCAACACACGTGCAGGCCGTTGCCGGAACCGATTGCCGAATTCTCGATACGCGCAAGACGCTTCCCGGCCTGCGGCTCGCGCAAAAATATGCGGTTCGTTGCGGCGGTGGCTGCAATCATCGCGTCGGATTATTCGACGCAATACTGATCAAGGAAAATCACGTCACGAGTGCCGGCGGCATAGCTGTTGCCATCGCGGCTGCGAAAAAACTGCATGCGAACATGCCGGTAGAGGTCGAGGTTGAGTCAATCGCGGAACTGCGTGAGGCACTATCGGCGAAAGCAGAACGGCTTCTCCTGGACAACTTCTCACTCGAGTTACTCCAGGAGGCAGTAGCAATCAATCGCGCAGAAGGCGACCCGCCAGCCGAACTCGAAGCATCCGGCGGCCTGACGATTGAAGAAATCACCGCGGTAGCAAAGACTGGTGTGGATTACATATCGATTGGCGCGCTAACGAAAAACGTCCGTGCCATCGACCTGTCGATGCGCTTCCAGTCGTGATCGCATTGCACGACACCTTCCATTGGGCCGGACATCGTGATTACGCCGCGTCCAGCTCGTCGACCGTCAATGTTTGATGCCGCTGCCATTCGCGTGTAGATATCGGGTGATCATCACGATAATGAGCGCCACGGCTTTCTTCCCTCTGCAACGCAGCCAATGTGACCAGTCGAGCGATGAGCAGGAGATTTCGTGTTTCGCTCCAGCGTACAACCGTATCGGCTGATGACGGGTCGTGTGCTACATACCGGTCGCTCAATTCATGCAACTGGCGATCAAATTTCGACAACTGAGAAAATGCTGTTTCCAGGCCATCACCGGATCGTACGACGCCGACGTGGTGAGACATCAGCTCTCTGGTCGCATCAAAAATACGCTTGAGTTCTGCACCAGCGCTGTTCGGAGGGATGTTCGGCGTTGCGGGAGCAAGTAATGGCTGCTTGTTCTGTGAGCCAGGATGACTGCGGATGTCAGCAGCAACCCACCGGGCAAAAACTGCCGCCTCGAGTAATGAATTACTTGCCAACCGATTTGCCCCGTGTACGCCAGTGGCGGCAACTTCACCGCAAGCCCAGAGGCCGTCTATCGAGGTTCGGCCCCTATGGTCAGTCTGGATACCGCCCATGTGATAGTGGGCCGCCGGTATTACCGGCAGCGGTTCTGTCTTGGGGTTGAACCCTGCCCTTTTGCTTGCTTCGATCGCCTGTGGAAACGATGCGCTGTGACCACCAATGAGTACCGGGCGTAGATCGAGGTAAACGCGATGGCCCGCACGGGTTCGTTTTTCGATGGCCCGTGCAACAACATCACGAGGTGCCATCTCGGCCGCCGGATGTTCGGATACCATAAATCGATAGTCCGACTCGTCGAGCAGCAAGGCCCCTGCGCCGCGCAACGCTTCGGTGAGGAGGGGCAAACTCGCGCCATTGGTTTCGTTTTTTACGGCTAACGCCGTCGGATGAAACTGGACGAATTCCAGGTCAGCCAGATTGGCGCCGGCGCGGGCGGCCATTGCCAGTCCGTCCCCGGTAGCCTCAGTCGGATTGCTCGTATGCCACCAGGTCATTCCAATTCCGCCGGTCGCGAGCACTACATGCGAGGAATAATGGTACGCCCAGCCTTTTTTCGGATGGTATGCGACCAGCCCCTGTACTTGCCCGTCACTGACCATTAAATCGTGGGCGAACGTGTCTTCGAGCACGGTGATCGAGCGCGTTGCACGTACACGCTTGATCAATGCTTGCATGAGTATCCGGCCGGTCGCATCACCACCGGCATGAACAATGCGCGCATAGCGATGCGCAGCTTCCCGCGCCAAATCCAGTGTGCCGTCCACCGCCCGGTCAAACGGGACTCCTTCGTCCACTAACCACTGGAGATTTTCGACGCCTTCTTCGGCCAGTCGTAACGCGCCTTCCGGATCACTCAAACCGGCGCCTGCTGACAATGTATCCGCTGCATGATGCTCAGGCGTATCTTCGGGCCCGACCGCCGCAGCAATGCCTCCTTTTGCCCACAAGCTCGAGCCACCCTCCAGCCGCGGCGTCTTTGTCATCAACGTGACGGATCTCGGCGCCAATGCCAGGGCGCAGATCAATCCGGCCATACCGGAGCCAACCACAATAACGCTGTCGGCTCTCACGGACGTTGGCGCAGCATCAGTCACGCGATCCATACTATCCACCAAGCGCCAGCATCCGCTCGACCGAGCGACGAGCCCTTGCTGCAATGGCCGGATCGATTTCAACACGGGGTTCAAGCGTTTCAAGCGCCTGATAAATATTCGCCAGCGTAATTCGCTTCATGTGCGGGCACAGATTACACGGCCGGATAAATTCCACGTCGGTAATATCAGCGGCAACGTTGTCGCTCATCGAGCATTCGGTGACCATTAACACCCTTGGTGGCCGCTGAGACTGCACGTAGTTTTGCATCTGTGCGGTTGACCCGACGAAGTCAGCCGCTTCGAGCACATCGGGTGGGCATTCAGGATGCGCGATGATGCTCAGGTGATCATAATTTTCGCGGTATTGTTCGAGCTCCTCTGCCGTGAACCGTTCATGCACTTCACAATGTCCTTGCCAGGGGATGATTTCAACGTCAGTTTTTTGCGCCACGTAAGCCGCAAGATATTCATCCGGAATGAAAATGACCTTCTCGGCACCGAGCGATTCAACAACCGCAACGGCATTTCCAGAAGTACAACAGATATCCGACGCGGCCTTGACCTCGGCGGAGGTATTGACATAGGTAACGACAGGCACACCAGGATGTTTCTGGCGCAGTTGCCGGACATTTTCCGCGGTGATGGATTCGGCTAACGAGCAACCTGCCCGCTCGTCGGGAATCAACACGATTTTCTCGGGGTTAAGAAGTTTGGCAGTCTCTGCCATGAAATGGACACCGGCCAGCACGATGACCTCGGCATTGGTTTCGGCAGCACGTCTGGCCAGCGCGAGAGAATCACCGCTTATGTCGGCAACACAATGAAAAATCTCCGGTGTCTGGTAGTTATGCGCCAGGACGACCGCGTTGCGCTGTTTTTTGAGATCGTTGATGGCAGCCACATAGGGGGCATGCACTGGCCATTCGATGGCCGGGATCACCGACTTGATTCGTTCATAGGCAGCCGCGGTCGTTGCTGCGAGTTCTGCCGTATATTCAGGGCTGGCTAGCATGGATCACCTGTTTATTTCGGCCTCCAAAATCGAGACACTTATGGCCATTTAATATGCTCTGTAGGAGCATATTGTTTATACTCACAGAGAGCATATAGTGTGTCAAGTGATACGAGACATATTCAGCTAATTACCGAGAACGGCCCCGATGCCCAAAAATTCAGCCGACACAATGATCAATCTGATCGCAGTCATTGTGGCTGTAACCAACGACGCGCCACGCGTCCTGATCGTTGATCAGCGCCTCGGCGACGCGTCAGCTGTGCTGCCCTCAGATATCGATCCGTTGTCTGGATCGAGCCGCTTTTCGCTGCCGAACGGCCCTTTCGAGCCCCGGCACCACCCCAGCCTGGAGAGCGGTCTGCGCAGCTGGGTGGCAGCGCAGACCGGCCTGGACCTTTATTACGTCGAACAGCTCTATACGTTCGGCAATCGTTATCGCGATCCCGGCGAGATCCAGGGAGGCCCAAGAGTTGTATCGATTGCATACATCGCCCTGACACACGAAGACGCCGTAGACAAGGAGAACGCACACTGGCGGGACTGGTACAGCTTCCTGCCGTGGGAAGACTGGCGCTCAGGGCGACCGGCTTTTATGGAAGAGCATATCAAGCCGGCATTGGCCTGCTGGGTACGAGAACCGCAAAGCCAGAGCCGGCGAAAACAGCGGCAGGTACGAGTCAATGTGACCTTTGGTCAGAGCGCGGCATCTGACATGGACAGCGTGTTGTCTCTCGAACGTTTCGAATTACTTTACGAGGCCAACCTTGTCTTTGAAGCACTGCGTGATCAGCGGGCTGCAATAAAGAATTCCGAGCCTCCCCTCGAAGCGGCGGACCTTGCGACGTTTGAAGGTATGGGCACACCATTGGCGTCAGACCATCGGCGAATTCTGGCTACCGCGCTCGGGCGCCTGCGAGGCAAGCTCGCTTACAGGCCGGTCGTGTTCGAATTACTGCCTGGTGAATTCACATTGCTGCAGCTGCAACGCGTTGCGGAAGCACTAAGTGGTGCGGAGCTGCACAAACAGAATTTCCGGCGGCTCGTTGTCAACGCCGATCTCGTTGAACCTATCGGGCGAACCAGCGTTGTTGGTCGCGGTCGGCCCGCCGAGCTTTTCCGGTTTCGTCGCGAGGTCCTGGGCGAGAAACTGACGGTCGGCTTATCACGACCCATCATGCGCAGTGGCGAGGCTCAGCGAACTCGGCACGTCAGGGGAATTTGAGGTCTCCGCAAAATTATCCGGGTCAGGATATCTCTCGCATAAATGCAACCTGCCGGTTCCGTTGCGGTCGATATTTGCTGCAAATTCGGTATATTGGGCGCCCGGTCGGGCGCCAGCCTGAGTATTGCATCTTTGGCGCGTATCGAGCGGGAGTAGCATACTAACAAGCAATAATTGAAGGCCGATGACACGCATGCACTATTCACGATTCTTGCCGATCCTGCTTGTTCTGCTAGCTGGTCCTTTACTGGCGCAGGGCGGGCCACCGGGTGACCGAGCGGTGGCCGTTGAATCCCTCGTGGTCGAACCGTCAATGCTCCGTTCCACGGTCGAAGCCGTCGGCATCGTGCTTGCCGATGCTTCCGCAATATTGCGTGCGGAAGTTCCCGGACAGATAGTGGGGCTGCATTTCGAAGACGGGCAGGCGGTCGGCGAGGGTGAGCCTTTGTATTCAATAGAGGCTACCGTACTGAAAGCGGAAGCCAATGAGGCGAAAGCCAATGCCGAGCAGAGCGAAGCGGCCTACACGCGGGCAAAGGAACTGGTTGACGACAAGCTCATCTCGGCCACTGACTTCGATGCGGCCCGTGCTAACTACAACGTCAGCATTGCCCGATTGCTGTCATCGCAGGCACGCCTGTCGAAAACAGTTATTCGTGCGCCTTTCGATGGCTTTGTCGGTCTGCGCCTGATCAATATCGGCGATTATGCAACCATCGGCCAGGAACTCGTCAGTGTCGTGCGCCTTGATCCATTGCGGGTCCAGTTCAGTGTTCCCGAGACCCTCCTGGCGCAGCTGAGGCCCGGACAGAACATAGATGTCTCGGTGGGTGCCTATTCGGGTGAAACATTCAATGGTGTTATTACAGCCATCGCACCACAGATCGAAGTCACGGGCCACAGTGTGACGATTCGCGCGCGCTTGCCAAATCCCGACTTCAGGTTACGCCCGGGGTTATTCGCGCAGGTCAGCGTGACACTCGAGGTCAAGCCGGACGCATTGATGGTGCCGGAACAGGCCATCTGGCCGATAGGCCAGAAGAAAACAATTTATGTCATCGAGAATGGCAAGGCGGTGCAGAAGGTTATCACCTTGGGTGAACGTCAACCTGGCAAGGTTGAGATCATCTCCGGAATCGTTGCTGGAGACGAAATCGTGACTGCAGGTCAGATGAAGTTAATTGACGGCGCAGCCGTGAAGACGATTCCGGCGACCGGCATAGACAACTAGCGACACCGTGCAGTTATCCAGTATATCCATACGCAGGCCGGTGCTCGCCACCGTACTGAACCTCGTCATCCTGCTGATCGGGATAATAAGTTATCAACGGCTCGCAGTGCGTCTTATCCCAAACGTCGATGTCCCGATTGTTACGGTACGTACAATCTATCCCGGTGCCAACGCGCAAGTCATCGAGTCGCAGATCACCAAACCGATCGAAGATACGCTGTCGGGAATCGAGGGCATCGATTTCATCCGTTCCGTCAGCCGTGCCGAAGTGAGTCAGGTGACGGTGCGTTTTCTGCTGGATCGGAATGCTGATGCTGCGGCCAGCGATGTTCGAGACCGTGTATCGCAGGCACGAAGTTTCCTGCCAGAGGAAGCCGACGAACCGATCGTGCAGAAGCAGGAAGCGGACGCACGGCCGATCATCTATCTCGCATTCTCGTCGGACCGCCACAATTTGACCGAGATTGCGGACATTGCCACACGGCTCGTGAAGGACCGCGTGCAAACCCTTCCCGGCGTTGCTCAGGCTGATGTCTACGGCAATCGCTTTGCGATGCGCATATGGCTCAATCCTGACCGCCTCGCGGGTTTCGAACTCACACCGCAGGATGTGGAAAACGCACTGCGTGCGCAAAACATTGAAATACCGGCCGGTCGTGTCGAAAGCAGAGACCGCGAGTTTACAGTGCTGGCGGAGACCGACCTGCGCGAGCCGGAAGAGTTTGCACAGATCATCGTGAAGAACACGGATGAGTTTCTGGTCAGACTCGGCGATGTAGCGCGGATCGAGCTGGGTGCGGACTCCGCTCGATTTCGTGCGCGCTTTAACAAACGCAATGCAGTGCCACTCGGCGTCATCAAACAGGCGGTCGCAAATCCGCTAGACATCTCGAACGCGTTGAAAGTGTTGCTGCCGGAAATTACGCGAACACTGCCCGAAGGCATGCTCGTCGAGATGGCCTACGACTCGACCGTCTTTATCCGGGAGTCGATCGACCAGGTTTATGTGACCGTGGTCGAAGCAGTCGTCCTCGTCATGCTTGTGATTTTCCTGTTTCTCAGAAACTGGCGTGCCGTGATCATACCGTTGGTCACGATCCCAGTATCGCTCATTGGCGCGTTTGCACTGATGAATCTTTTCGGCTTCACAATCAACACACTATCACTTCTCGCCATGGTGCTGGCAATCGGGCTGGTCGTCGACGACGCAATTGTGATGTTGGAAAACATCTACCGTCACATCGAGGGAGGCATGCCGCCCTTCCAGGCAGCGCTTGAAGGAAGCTCGGAAATCGGTTTCGCTATTATTGCGATGACGCTGACACTGTCAGCTGTCTACTTGCCGTTCGCGTTCTCCACCGGACGCAGCGGTATGTTGTTCATAGAGTTCGCTTTGACGCTCGCAGGCGCGGTGCTGGTCTCAGGATTTACGGCGCTTACCCTGTCACCGATGATGTGCTCCAAGCTGCTGCATCATGATGAGAAGCATGGCCGCTTTTTCGAGTTTGGCGAACGGCTTCTCAAGGGAATCGATCACGGTTATCGCAACCTGCTCGATCGTGTGCTCCGACTGCGCTGGCTGACGATTGGGGTGGCAGCGGCCGTCGTAACCGGTATGGCCGGCCTGTTCCTTTCACTGCCGGATGAGCTCGCACCGAAGGAGGATCAGGGCATCATTATCGGTTTTGGGACGGCACCTGAAGGCGCAACCATCGACTATACGGATCGCTACGCGAAGCAGATGGAAAACATATACGCAGCCGTGCCTGAGCAGAACCGGTTCTTCAAGATCGTTGGATTCGGTGGCGTGACAAATGCCATCGGTTTCGTCGGCCTGAAGCCCTGGAACGAACGTGAACGCAGTGCGCAACAAATTGCACAGAGCCTGTTTCCGGCATTTTCCGACATAGCTGGCCTCAGAGCGTTTCCGGTAACACCGCCTCCGCTCGGGCAGACTCGTTTCGGACAGCCCGTCAGTTTCGTCGTGCAGTCGACCGGCACCTGGGAAGATTTGGACAATACGGTGTCGAAACTCCTGGCGAAGATGGCCGAGAATTCTCAACTGACCAATCCGGACTCAGATCTCAAACTCAACAAACCAGAGCTAAGGGTCGATATCAATCGGGAAAAAGTGGCTGTGGTAGGTGCCAGCGTCGAAACCGTCGGCCGCACACTCGAGACAATGCTCGGCGGCCGAAACGTCACGCGCTTCAAGATGGGTACCGAGCAATACGACGTAATCGTGCAGATCGATGATGATTCACGACGGACACCGGGCGATCTCAGTAACATTTTCGTGCGCGGCAACGACGATACGATGATCCAATTGCAGAATCTCGCCACGGTGACGGAAACGGTTGCCGCGAAAGAACTGAATCATTTCGACAAATTGCGGGCGGCGACAATCAGTGCCGGACTTGCGCCCGATTACTCCCAGGGTGAGGCGCTCGAGTGGATGGAAAGCGCGTTGCGTGAGGTGACGCCCGACGCGCTTTTTGATCTTTCCGGGCAGTCACGCGAATTCCGGGAGTCCGCATCGGGTGCGATGACGCTGATGGTGCTGGCGCTGATCTTTATCTATCTTGTTCTGTCCGCACAATTCGAAAGCTTTGTAGATCCACTGATCATATTGGTGGCTGTGCCACTCGCCATGTTCGGTGCATTCCTGTGTCTGGTGATGTTGAACAAGGGGAATGTTCTCGGCTGGTGGATAGTGAACGGGTCGTGGAATATTTATACGCAGATTGGCGCGGTCACTCTGGTCGGTCTGATCTCGAAGCACGGCATTTTGATCGTCGAGTTCGCAAACCAATTGCGCGAACAAGGCATGGCCAAACGAGATGCGGTGCTGCAATCGGCTTCCCTGCGACTGCGGCCAATCCTGATGACGACGGGTGCGATGGTACTGGGTGCTGTGCCACTAGCAGTGGCGACCGGCGCGGGCGCTGAAGCTCGCCATCAAATTGGCTGGGTCGTTGCCGGGGGTATGAGTTTTGGCACGGTGTTCACCCTGTTTGTCGTACCGGTAGTGTACTTGTTCCTTTCAGGGCAGCATCGCGGTCCGACAATGGACTGAATCACGGCAAAATCTGCGGCTCAGCAAGTCAACTGCCGCCCACTCGAAGTATCGCTTCGGCACGGGGATGGCGACTCACAAAATCAGCAGTGACGCGTGGTATTTCTGACTCGAGACCGCTCTCACGCAGGCATTTCGACAGGGTTTCAAATCCGCGTACTGCGATTATCCAGCCCTGTTCTATTTCGCCGAGTGACGTTGCGAGCGCACGGCATGCCTCCACCCTGGACAGTCTGTCCCTGTCTTTCGCCGTATCAATCGCAAGCCCCAGCCTCGCATATGCCGCCCACGGACTATCGGGCAGGACTGCAAACAGATCACGGAGTTCGGCAGCGCCTTTTTCGTCGCCGCCACCAAGATAATAAAAAGTGGCTGCGCCAGAATTCCCTGGCCGAGCGCCTTTTCCGACGACGACGCTATTTATTTACTGGAAAAAAGACTTCTTTCGCGGATGAGAAATCGTTAATCCGCGGCAAAGATTTCCTGCCATTCCTCTCGATTTATGTGTTCCTTGAGCTCCCACCTGAGATCAAGCATATCCTGGTCGTATTGATCGATCTCTGCAAAATAGCCGGCCCAGATTGCGTCGATTTCCGCGGTATTTATATCGTCTTGTCCCAGCACCTTTTTCATGTCCTTCGACGCTCGCTTCACGTGTTTATTGCGCGCATTCGTTCGTTTCTTCATCGCCTTGAGCGTACTGAGCGCTTCTTTTTGCCGGTCGTCTTTGACCATGACTATTTTGACGCTGTCCTGAGTATCGGCAATATACGCAAGCGTTGCCGTCGAACCTCCGCCGAGAATCAATACGGTAAAAAGTGCAATTAACATGACATTCTCTCCCGCTCAGATCGTCTGGATGTTCCTGATGGCGGCATCCCTTGCTTTGCTATGTGTTTTTGATATCGCCGAGCGTTCATCTGGCGTCATAATTGCGAGGAATTCACGCTGCTTTTCTGACACCCGTTGCTTATTCGACTTAATTTCCTTGTCGACCTGGTCAAAGAAAGCCTCGAAATCGGCGCGGGTTGTCTCGTAGTCGGCGTTCAACTCCCTGACCCGTTGTCTTCTTCCCGCAATTTTCTCTCGAAGCGTATTAAGGTCCTCTGATAATTCATCTACCAATGCAATCGCCTCACCCTCGCGTGCCGGATCATCAATTACTGCACGAATTTCGCTACGAAGATCCTCGAAGGCCTGCTTTTCTACATCGGCGGGCGACACATCGTCTTTGCTGGCACAGCCAGCAAGGGCACATGCGACCGCGGCGAAAAGCATGGCAGACGGCAGACGGCGAATTAGTCCGGACATTCCCCAACTCCTTATTTAATATTCGGCCGGTATTCCTGAGGTTCGCAAGAATGGCGAATTATCACATAAATGGTACGCTGGCTGCATTAGCAGATCGCACAGGGTATTAGGTAAGGTGCTGTGACGACCAAGACTCGAAAGAGCGGCCGGAGGACAAAAATGATTGTAGCCCTGGTAGTGGTATTCGAGATTCTCGGGGTGCTTTCCGCGGTTCATGCAATTATGAGTTCCCGAACTCCCCAGGGCTCGATTGCCTGGGCCGTGTCGCTCATCACCCTGCCCTACGTATCGGTGCCGGCTTACTGGGTGTTTGGCCGCAATAAATTCAGGGGTTACGTTCTCGCGCGCCAGCATGAACTCGAGCTGATCGATGACGTCATCCGACAGGCGAACGATCAGATTACAGGCGTTGCTCCATTAGATGACTGGCGAAGCGCAGCCATCACCGGGGCGGAAAAAATGGCACGAATTCCGCTGACCAGCGGGAATAATGTCACTCTTCTGGTTGATGGCGATGCTACCTTCGCAAGTATTTTCGAAGGTATCGATGCAGCCGAAGAGTACGTACTGGTCCAGTTCTACATCGTCCGCGACGATGCGCTGGGTCGCCAACTTCAGTCCAGGCTCATCGCCAAGGCGCAAAGTGGCGTGCGGGTTCTTTTTCTCTACGACGAGATCGGCAGCCTGGGACTGCCGGACTCTTATATGGAAGGACTGCGCTCGGCCGATGTTGAGATTTTTCCGTTTCACAGCAGAAAAGGCTCCAGAAATCGTTTTCAACTGAATTTCCGCAATCACCGCAAGACCGTCGTCGTTGATGGGCGGATTGCCTGGATTGGCGGACACAATGTCGGGGATGAATATCTGGGTCGCGATCCCGCATTCGGGCGCTGGCGGGATACGCATATCCGGGTCGAAGGTCCGGCTGTTATCGGAGCTCAGCTTGCTTTCGTCGAGGACTGGCGATGGGCGACCGACGAGTTGCCTGGTAGCCTGAGCTGGACACCACACATTGCGGTCGCCGGGGAAGCTCAAGTGCTGGTAATTGCCAGCGGCCCCGCCGATGAAATGGAGACGGCATCGCTCATGTATACGCAAGCGATTCATTCCGCGACCAAGCGGATCTGGATTGCCAGCCCGTATTTTGTGCCCGACGATGCGATAGTGCAGGCACTCCAGCTCGCCGGTTTACGCGGTGTTGACGTGCGAATACTGATACCCGAGAAGACCGATAGTACGCTGGTTACACTCGCGGCCTATTCATTCTTCACCGAGGTAAAAGCGGCCGGCGTCAAAATCTATCGCTACCAGGATGGCTTTTTACACGGAAAGGTCATGTTGATCGACGACAATGTTGCAACAGTCGGCACTGCCAATTTTGATAATCGTTCTTTCAGGCTGAATTTCGAAATCACGACCGTTGTGTTCGATGCAGATTTCGCAGGCAGTGTAGAGCGAATGTTCCAGAACGACTTCTCAGTATCACGACTCATGGAGCAGGATGAATACGACAATAAGCCATACTGGTTCAAACTGGCCGTTCGCACGGCAAGACTCACGGCACCAATATTGTAGCGGGCGTGGGGTCTGTCCCGGGGTCTGTCCCGGGGTCTGTCCCGGGGTCTGTCCCGGGGTCTGTCCCCATTTCATGGTGGAAGGCAGATAGCAGGGTGAGCCAGGCGGACCAGGACAAGTGGAACGCGCGGTATCGCGAAGGCGCCTATGCCACCCGCACCCATCCAACCGCGCTGTTGGCGGAATGGCTGCCAAAACTGAAGTTTCGGGAGGCTCATCTACCAGCCATCGACGTCGGCTGCGGCACCGGACGCAATGCAATCTACCTTGCGCGACGAGGCTGGCGGATCGATGCGGTCGATGTCTCGGAGGTGGCGCTCGACCACCTGACTGAAACGGCAAACGCGGAAGGCCTGCCCATCACGTGCATCCAGGCGGATCTGGAACATGCAGTGCATCGACCCGCGGATCTCTTCTCAGCCGATCGCTACGATCTGGCCGTCATGGCTCGCTACACCAACCTGCCGCTGATCGACACATTGAAGGGAGCCCTCAGGGCGGGCGGGTACCTCATCGTTGAAGAGCATCTCGTTACGGAAGCCGATGTCGTCGGGCCGCGTTCTCCGCAATTTCGCGTGGCTCCCGGTGCGCTTAGTGACGCAGCCGCCGGGTTGGACATCATCGCGTATCGGGAAGGTATCGTGAGCGACCCGGACGGCCGCTCTGCGGCGCTTGCGCAACTGGTCGCACGCACACCCTGACGCCGGTTGCTACTTTCAGACTTTCGAAGACACCAATACGGAACCGATCGCTGGCCAAGAAATTTCTGCCAGCCGGCGAAGGGCCTTGCTGCTCAGCTGTTACGTCCGCTTACCGTCACTCGATCAGGTTCGAGACGAAAATCGCGAGTATGGCGGCCGGCGCGACATAGCGCATGAGGAAACGCCAGGTTCGGAACAGGAAACTGTCCTGCAGGCCCAGCGCCTGCATGGTCATGTCTTTCGACAGCCACCAGCCGATGAAGACCGCATATGACATCGCACCGACCGGCATCAGTACGCTGGTGATGATGAAATCGATCAAACCGAACGGGGTCGTGTCGCTGAATCGCCCAATGAATCCCAACGGTCTTGCATCTTCGAGCAGATTGAACGACCAGACAGTCAGGAAACCGAAAAGGAATATTGCAGAGCCAAGCGCGATCGCCATTTTCGAGCGACTTCGTCCTTTTCCTTCAACCAGCCGACAGATGGAAACCTCAAGCATTGAAAGTGCCGACGACAGTGCCGCCAGGAATACGAGAATAAAAAATACTGCGCCGATAAACGCGCCACCGGGCATGCTGCCAAATGCCGTCGAGAGAGTGACGAAGATCAGTCCGGGTCCCTGTGCCGGATCGAGACCGTGGGCGAATACGATCGGAAAGATCATCAGGCCGGCTAACAGCGCAACCAGCGTGTCACCAATAGCAATAATCACTGACGATTTCACGAGATCTACATCTTCCGGCAAGTACGCTGCATAAGTCAGCAATGCACCGATACCGACGTTGACCGAGAAAAACGCCTGGCCGAACGCGGACAATGTAACCTCGGGCGTAAGTTTCGAGAAGTCGGGCTTGAAGAGATAGCTGAGAGCTTGTGAGAAATCGCCGGCAAACATTCCGTAAATGACCAGACCAACAAGCATTACGAACAACGCAGGCATCATGAATGTAACCGCTTTTTCGATACCGGCTTTTACGCCACGCGACACGATAAAGACCGTCGCCGCCATGAACAACGCATGCCATCCGATCAATACTGTTGGCCGATGCAAGAACTCATCGAATACGCCGCCCACTTCTGCAG
>Ga0255052_10001360_pt1 | contig 18456 bp, 15 predicted proteins | sample JV7_2_21_MG_FD_188632 | JGI IMG/M metagenome (GOLD analysis project Ga0255052, IMG submission 188632) | Seawater microbial communities from Jervis Inlet, British Columbia, Canada - JV7_2_21 | ecosystem: Environmental > Aquatic > Marine > Inlet | place: Canada: British Columbia | collected... | reverse complement strand
TATTGTCGAGTTCTCAGACTTTGAGTGCCCTTACTGTGCAAGGTTACAGCCGACCCTGAAAGAGGTTTTAAAGGCCTATCCAAAGAACGTAAAACTTGTTTATAAACATTTCCCTTTATCGTTCCATAAACAGGCAAAAAATGCGGCCAAGGCCTCTATGGCTGCTCATGAACAGGGGAAATTCTGGGAAATGCATGATTTAATCTTTGAAAACTACAACAAGCTCAGTGATGAAAAATTCAAGGAGTTTTCCGCACAACTCGGGCTTGATGCAAAGAAATTCGATTCAGACTACAAAAGTAACAAATATGATAATCAGATACAGCAGGAGATAAGTCTTGGTCAAAGGGTCGGCGTGCGCGGAACACCCACACTTTTTCTAAACGGCAAGAGAATGCAGAGAAGGGATGTTAATGACTTCAAGGAAGCTATTGATAACATCTTAAAGAAATAGGCTGATAATCGAACCCCTGTTGATTTGAATAATCAACAGGGGTTTTTTGCTTTGTAATTATCTGTGGGATTCCATCCCATACCCGGGTTCTTTTCTTACGTGCCTAAGAAAAGAACCAAAAGAAGGGCACCCCTGAAAATTTCCTGGCGTCTCGTTCAGTCGACCTCCGGTAAATTAATTCAAACTCATCCCTTTGGTCTTCAGACACGAATTAATTTTTAACCCTTCAGTCTCCTTTACTCACCTGAAATTTTCAAAGGGGGTTATAAAGACATATCTTTTTCAGGTCTCTATGTAAATTTTAGGTTCTGATCGAGACTTAAAGGAAAAAGAATTATTTTGTGTTTGTTTGCCGTCTGCAGTAAGTTTTTTGATCTTATTATATAAAAATACTAGTTAAAACATTTTATAACCTGATATCCGGGTCAGGGTATTAAGATTTCCAGAAGCCGGTCCAACTCATCAAGAGAATAATATTCAATTTCTATCTTCCCGCCTTTTTTCCCCTTGTGAAACAGTCTGACCTTTGTGCCAAGGCCCTGTTTAAGCCTTTCCTCCAGGGAAGAAATCTGCGGGTCTTTCCATGAACTGGATTTATGACCTTTTGCGGGCTGTGACAATGTCTTTTTGCTCATTGCCTCAGCTTCCCTTACGCTCAGGTCTTTTTGTATTATTTTTCGCGCGACAGCAATCTGTGCCACTACATTCTCTATCTGTAACAGGGCCTTTGCATGGCCAACACTTAAAGAGCCTTCGGCAATCCATTTTTTGATATCAGAAGGCAGCTTCAGTATTCTCAGATAATTGGTCACTGTCGCCCTGTCTTTTCCCATCTTGGTGGATAATTCATCATGGGTAAGATTAAAATCGGTTATAAGCCTTTGAAACGCTTCTGCTGCTTCGAGGGGGTTGAGGTCTTCCCTCTGGATATTCTCAATAAGTGCCAGTTCAAGCGCCTCTGCAGGAGCAGTGTCTTTTACAATTGCTGGAATCTTTTCAAGGCCCGCTATCTTAGCAGCACGCCACCTTCTTTCGCCCACAACTAATTTAAACGATTTATCCGTGCCTTTTCTTACAATAACCGGCTGTATAACACCCTTTTCCTTTATTGATGCAGCAAGCTCTTTCAAAGCGCTGTCTTTAAAGACCTTTCTTGGCTGGTACTCACTTGGACCAACCATGCTTATGTCAATCTCAATTATTCCCCCTGCTGCCACTTTCTCAGGAATCAGAGCGTTAAGACCTTTACCCAGTGCCGTTTTCATTGCCTATTACCTCCTTTGCAAGAGACAGATAACTCTGTGCTCCTTTTGAGCGAACATCGTAAAGAATAACCGGCTTACCATGGCTTGGTGCCTCAGCAAGCGTAACATTTCTTGGAATTATCGTTTTGTAAACTTTATCTCCAAAATGCTGCCTTAACTCATCTGCTACCTGACCTGCAAGTGTATTCCTCACATCAAACATTGTAAGCAGAACCCCTTCTATGTCAAGCGATGAATTATAGGCGTTCCTTACGAGACTAAGAGTCTTCATTAAGGAACTAATCCCCTCCAAAGCATAGTATTCACACTGTACCGGGACCAGTAAGCTGTCAGCGGCAACAAGCGCATTGATGGTCAAAAGGCTAAGGGAGGGAGGACAGTCTATGAAAATAAAGTCATACTGGAGTTTAACAGGCTCAATGGCATGCTTAAGGATTGATTCCCTGCCTTCTTTTGCAATAAGTTCTAATTCAGCACCGATAAGGTCTATATTTGAAGGAATAATATCCAGGAAATTAAGGCTGGTTTTTTGAGTTACCTCCTTAAGACTCTTTTTCTCGCTGTATATATCATAAAGACTTCCGTTAACTTTTTTTCTATCTACACCCAGGCCACTTGTTGAATTTCCCTGAGGATCAGTATCTATAAGAAGGACATGCTTTTCAGCAACTGCTAAAGATGCCGCTATGTTAATAGCTGTTGTGGTCTTACCGACTCCGCCCTTCTGATTAGCTATTGCAATTACTTTTCCCATGATAGTAAAGAAATGTTATTAGTTATTAGTTTCAAGTCTAACAACTGACAACTGATAGCTGACAACTGTTGTTATGCTCCGTCCTGAACAAACTTAAAACCTTTTTTCACAGATAATTCGGCCCTTGCAAGCTCTTTCCCTATATAAGCAGCGTGGGTTAAATCCGTTACCCAGCGGTTAGATATAATTGTTAAATAAATATCCCGGCTGCTTTTACCCTCAATAGTTCTCAGCAATTTATTGTCATAGGAATAATGTTCCACAATAATATTTTTTTTCTTCTTGTAAGGGATAATTACAAAATATCCTGCCTTATCCAGTCTTATTGCTTCGGGTTTTACTGCCTTAATTTTTGGAATAGTCATAACAGGCTGCGGTTTTTCAGATGTTTCGTCATGGCAGTCATGACATCCGCAGCTTGAAATCTCGGCGGGTTGACGAGACTCTATACCTTTGCCCGGACCCGGGGTATTGCATATGCCTGATGAAGCCATTACAGGTGTTGCCTTAAGGGAGAGTTCCTTCACCCTCTTTGCCAGTAATTTTGCATTATCACAGCCGATCTTATTATCAATCTGTATCTGACTGCGAAATGATTCAACTTCTGACAGGGTTATGTTTTTAAGTATGGGGCGTATCCCTTGAGAGCCCTTGACCCGCATTTCCCTGTTTACTCCTTTTTTCCACAGCGCCAAAAGGGTCTCACCGCTCCGGTGGCCTTTGGTATCCTTCCCGGCAACAATGAGGAAACTGATGGCAGGATTGGAAATAATATTCTTTACAATTTTATCTATGCCGATATTTTCCGTTTCTGTTTTACCGACTATGCAAAGCCCGGAAGGCCTGAGTTTAACCAGCTTTTCCTCCAGTTTAACACTTGAAAGAGTAGAAACTGCAACAGGGGCCGACTTGTTCAACACGGTATACTCACCTGCAACAGGAGGCCATAAATTTTTACTCACATCAAACCCGCAACCTGACAGACTTGCCGAGGCAATGGATGGAAATTTTGAAATCAGGATATTCATTGCATCTGGAGGAATACATTTCTTGCACCCAAAGCACGAATATTCAAGCGGTTGAAGTTCCCTCAGCCATTTTTTTACATCCTGAAGCAGGCCTTTGGCTTCTTTGCTTTTAAGTAAAGGGAGTGATACCTTAAGATTTCCCAGTGTATCTCTCATACAACCGCATTTACGGCATTTAGCAAGCCGTATGCCTCTTTGAAGTTCCGAGCGGGTTTTTGCAAAAGTAGAATTCACTGCCATATTATGTCTGATAATATAACAAAACTTCAACCAAAGGAGACAGGTTGAAAATCCTTTCAGGGATGGTATTTCTCACCAACCTGAGGCTACATGCAGAAGGATTTGTCCGCCACATTGCGAAGGATGCGGCAAGACCTCGCCTGAGGCGGAAAATCTTAATTATTTCCGGACGTGTTAAGTTTTTCCAGTGCCTTTTTTTGCTTTTTTACCAGATTCCTGTAAAGTTTTGTTGAATATTCAACCGGAATCGTACCCTCTTTAAAAACTTCCAGAATCTTTTCCGTTTCTTTTGTGGCAAGGAATCCTGTCAACGGGTCAACTATTGCAGTAACTATCCCTTCGGGGATATGGAAAGGTTTTATCTCCTCTTTTTCATCCTCTTCACTGCCAAATGGAGAAATCGCAGCCAGGGCATCCCTCATAAATGATACCCAGATAGGTGAGGCCGCTTTTGAACCTGTTTCATTCTTTCCAAGTGACCGAAGGTCGTCGAACCCGACCCAAATACCTGCAGCCAACTCAGGGGTATAACCGACAAACCATGCATCTTTATATTCATTTGTGGTCCCTGTTTTTCCTGCAACAGGCCTTTTCAGGGCCCTAACCCTCCGGCCCGTTCCGTATTTCACAACATCCTCGAGCATAGAAGTTATAAGAAAAGCTGTCTGGGGGCCTATAGCCCTGTTAACTTGTGGTTCATTATTTTCAAGTATATTCCCATCTGCGTCTGTAATATATTTTACTGCTACAGGTTCCATCCTGATACCTTCACGGGCAAAAACACTAAAAGCAGAAGTCAGTTCAAGGGGACTTACACTCAGACTGCCAAGTGAAAGTGTCAGGTTATAAGGGAATGGACCCTGAATGCCGATATTTCTGGCAGTTTTAATTACTTTATTTATGTCCATTTGTTCAAGAAGTTTTATGGAAACTATGTTCCTTGAATATGCAAGCGCATCCCTGAGCCTTGTCGGCCCAAGATATTTTCCGTCATAATTAACCGGTTCCCAGTCGCCAAAAACCTCGTTCGGGTAGGTAACGGGCTCATCCACTACTACGCTTGCCGGAGTAAAACCGTGATCCATTGCAGCAGCAAATATTATTGGTTTAAATGCCGAACCTGCCTGCCTTCTTGCGTGAACTGCCCTGTTGAACTCGCTTTTACTGAAATCATAACCCCCGACCATAGTCCTGATATAACCTGTTTCAGTCTCTATAGCAACAACCGCTCCCTGAACAATCGGCTCCTGCTCAAGCAGGAAAACAGGTTCTTTTCCTTTAACGTTTTTTACCCTAACATTAATGATATCTCCTGTCTTCAGGATATCCGTAAGTTTGAAATTTCTAAATCTTTTAATAACCTTTCCCTCTGAATCAATAACCTTTCTTGCCCACTTTGTATCTGAAAGAAACAATCTGCCGATAACGCCTTTTGTTTTAACCGTTGCCTTGGAATCCAAAACCCTTATTACAGTAGCTGTCAAAAAATCTCCCGGTTTCATAATTATCTTCTTAAATGATTCCTTTTCTTCAAGTTCTTTCCCGATATCTATGTCTTTGTTTCCCAGTGGTCCCCTGAACCCCTGTCTCTTATCCAAATCTCTTAACCCCTTTTGAAGTGACTTTACAGCAGCAGCCTGCATCTTTCTGTTAAGAGTTGTGTAAACCTTTAACCCGGCCTTGTACACAGTTTCAATACCGTACCTGTCTTCCAGGTATTTCCTGACATACTCAAGGAAATAATCTTGTGACTCCTGCCCGTATCTCAGGCTTGAAAGATAGAGGGGTTGTTCATATGCGTCTTTTACCTGCCCTTCACTTATATAGCCCTCTCCCAGCATCCTGCTGAGCACAATATATTGCCTTTTTTTGGCCTTGTTAAGATCGTTGTAAGGAGAATACCTGCTCGGTGCCTTTATAAGTCCGCATAATATGGCTGCTTCGGCGAGATCAACATCTGAAACAGTCTTGCCGAAATACGCCCTTGCTGCCATTTCAACTCCGTAAGCACCGTGGCCAAAATATATTTTGTTAAGATACAGTTCAAGGATTTCCTCTTTTGTCAGATTTTTCTCAAGCCTGAAGGCAAGGGTTGCTTCTTTTAACTTCCTGACAATGGTCTTGTCAGGGGAAAGGAACACAACTTTTGCCAGCTGCTGTGTTATGGTGCTTCCCCCTTCTCTTATCCCGCGAGCTCGTATATCTTTAAACAGTGCCCTCATGATCGCAACGTAATCCACTCCCTTGTGAAGCCAGAACCTCGCATCCTCAACAGCAACAACCGCTTTTATCAGATTCTCAGGAATTTTATCAATGGAAACATATAAGCCTTTTTCAACCTTTAATTCTTTTATAAGGGTATCATCGTCCGCATATATTCTCGCCCCATTGTCAGGCTTGTAGGCCTTGATTTCCTCTATGTGCGGGACCCCCCTGATAAGCGCCAGATAGCCGCCTGAAGCGATGCCGAGGACCAGAACAAAAGCCAGAATAAGAAATCTAACTATAAATCGTTTCATATTAAAAAAATTATATTACCAGGCTGGTTTAACTGTCAATTTAACGGATATAATTATCCAAAATGTGCCCAGTTGAAGTTAATTAAGGATTATATATGAAAAGCGGCAAGAAAGAGAGAGGGGAAAAAATGAGATCCCCTTAATTTTTTAGATTCTTGAACATAAACTTACAACATCCCAAATCTAAAATCTGCTTATCATCAGATAAACGTGACTTTAAACTATCTGTTATTTTGTAGATTCTTCGATTTCCTTCTTTCCTTTTATTTACCAGGCCGCCGGACTCCAATATTTTTAAATGCCTGGATATATTATATACCTTCATTCCGAGCGTGTCTGCCAGGTTATTCACAGAAGACTCTTTTATCAACAGCTCACTAATGATCTGCAACCGATTTTCATCAGCCAATGTCTTTAATATTCCACACCAATCCAGGGAAGATTTAAGGCGATTTTTTTCCATATTACACTCGATAAATGGTAAGTCTTTTTTAAACCTTTTGTCAAGTTTGGGCTGAAAACCCGACGATTGCGGTATAAACCAAAAATTTAGTATTTCCCAGAATAAAATTCAGCCTTCTTCTATTGTTATAGCCTCAACAGGGCAGTTCTCGGCAGCTGCCTCACAGCAATCGACAAAATCGCAGGCATCAGGGTCAATTACTTTGGACTTATCCTCATATAACTGGAAAACAGCAGGGCATACTTCTGCGCAGTTCCCGCAGCCAATACATGTTTCTTCGTCAACAACAGGCCTCACGCTTTATTCGTCTCGTAAAAATTCATATTTACTAAAGCTATATAAGGTAAATAGAAAAAAAATCACGGTTAACCTTTGTGCCTCCTGCCTTCTGTAACCTTATGCCTTAGCTATTTTATCTCCTCCATAACAGCAGCAGCCAAAAGAGGGAACATTATCTCATGGTGTCCGGTAATTGCATATGAAGTGCCCCCGGAGAGAACCGGCCTTCTCAGGACATTTTCACGGCATCTGTAATGCTGGATAAAATCCATATTTACGGTAGTAAAATTTTTGACATTGTATCCGAGATTCCTTGTTACAGCAATTGCCTTTAAAAAAACCTCCGGCATTATTACTGCAGAACCAAGATTTATATATACTCCGCCTCTAAGGTCAGAAATAACAGAAGCAAACAGTCTGAAATCCCTCATACTGCCTGCCCCAATAGCAGCGCCATCTACTTCGGGATGCATATGAACAATATCAGTACCTAATGCAACATGTACTGTGGAAGGGATTTTAAGCCTGGAGGCCGCAGCAAGGATGCTATTTTTTTTGTAGGGGAACTTACCTTTTAAGATATGATCCCCTACGGCCTTCCCTATCCCTTCACCTTTTGACACACCATGCTTAATAGCAAGGTTAATATCCCTCCCGGTTTCTTCAACCATGCCAAATGTTCCTTTACAGAGCTCAACATCTACATCCTCAGAAGTATGCCCTGTAAGGCCCAGTTCAAAATCATGGATTATACATGCACCATTCATGGCCAGAGCGTTTATAACTTTATTTTCCATCAGATTGATAATAATCGGTGTTAAACCAACCTTAATGGGATGGGCTCCCATGCCGAGGACCACGGGCCTATCGCTTTTTCTGGCCTTAACTATAGCCCTGACTATTTCTTTTAAATCCCTTGAAGCAAATGTATCGGGAAGGCATTTGAGGAAACTTTTAAAACTTCCGCCCCGGAAAACACCGGCAATCCTGTCAAGTGTAAACTTACTTTTCCTTTTTCCGAGATTGCAGGTTTTTATCTTTTTCAGGGATATTGGAACATATTTCTTAGCCACACAGAAAATATAACCTCCAGGTAATTAATAGTCAAGGGTGTTTATTGCTTTCTGTCATAAATTTTTGATATTCTCTTTTAACCATGCCTGTACTTTACCTGATAGACGGGAACTCTTATCTCTACCGCGCTTTTTACGCCATAAAACGGCTTTCAAATTCATCCGGTTTTCCCACAAACGCAATCTACGGCTTCACAACCATGATCCTGAAGTTACTAAAGGATAAAAAGCCGGACTTTTTTGCCATTGTATTTGACTCACCTGAGCCCACTGAAAGGCACAGGGTATACGCAGAGTATAAAGCTCACAGGCCGTCCATGCCGGACGATCTCCAGCGGCAGATCCCTGTTATCAAGGAGGTAATAAATGCCTTCAGGATAAAGACGGTTGAATTACCGGGCTACGAAGCTGATGACCTTTTGGCAACTATAGCTAAAAAGTATGAAAAAAAAGGCCTTGATGTCTTTATTGTGACGGGTGACAAGGACCTGTGCCAGGTGATCAGCCCAAAGATCAAACTCTATGACAGTATGAAAGAAAAAGTCACTGAAGAAAAAGACGTTATAGAGCGCTTCGGGGTAGAACCTTCCCGCATCCCGGAGATCATGGCATTAATGGGCGACGCATCTGACAACATCCCTGGTGTCCCGGGCGTAGGTGAAAAAACCGCGGTAGCGCTTTTGAAGGAATTCGGGAGTCTGGACAATCTCATAGAGAATCATTCCCAAATTAAGAAACCAAAGCTCAAAAAAACAACATCAGAGAATCTCGACAACATCAGGCTGAGCCTTATGCTTTCGACAATTGATACAAAGGTCCCTCTGGAACTGTCACAGAAAGATCTTGAGCCAAAAGAACCCCTGTGGACCGATCTGGAAGGGTTCTTCCAAAAATACGAGTTAAGGAGCCTTCTCAAACTGATCCCGGAACGTGAAGCCCCTGTTGATAACACTGAATATATAACCATCCTTAAGAAAAAAGACCTTGATAATGTAATTTCAAAAGTAAAAAAACATATTGTTATTGATACTGAGACTACCTCACGTTCTCCAATAACCGCAGAACTTGTCGGCATATCCCTGGCCTCTGAGACTGAGAAGGCTTACTACATCCCCCTCACCCATTCCTATGACGGGGCGCCTGAACAGATGTCAAAACACTATGTGCTCAATGAGTTGCGTTCTGTTCTTGAAAACCCGGCAATAGAAAAAACCGGGCATAACATCAAATATGACCTTATCGTTCTCAGCAATGAAAAAATAAACCTGAAAGGCATTGCCTTTGATACCATGATCGCTTCCTATCTTTTAAATCCCAACCAGTCACGACACAACCTTGAAGACACTGCCATGAACTATCTGTCCTTAAAAAAACTCTCTTTTAACGATGTCACTAACAGGGGCAAAAAGAACTTCAGCGAAGTCCCTGTTGAAAAAGCAACTGAATATGCTGGAGAGGATGCCGCTGTAACCCTAAAACTCAAGAAAATATTCCTGCCTGCATTAAAAAAACAAGGCCTTGCACAATTATTTTTTGACATAGAAATGCCTTTGATTGAAATCCTCGCTGATATTGAAATGACCGGGATAAGGATCGATTTACAGCTGATGAAGACACTTTCAAATGAGCTCAAAAAAGAGCTTGAAGGTCTGGAAAAGAGAATATATTTTCTCGCTGGAGAGGAATTTAACATAAATTCACCAAAGCAGTTGCAGGAAATACTGTTTGAAAAACTCAGCCTGAGAACCATAAAAAAGACCAAAACGGGGTTTTCCACAGATGTCGATGTACTTGAGCAGCTTGCACTGGAGCATGAACTTCCAAAAGAGATTCTTGAGCACAGGACCTTATCAAAACTTAAGAACACTTATGTAGACACCCTGCCAAAAATAATCAATCCAGATACCGGCAGGGTGCACACATCTTTTAATCAGACTGTAACAGCAACGGGCAGATTAAGCAGTTCCGAACCCAACTTGCAAAACATCCCAATCAGGGGTGAATGGGGACAAAGGATAAGAAAGGCTTTTATAGCTGCCGACAAACATCTTCTTCTTTCCTCTGATTATTCCCAGATAGAACTGCGGGTGCTCAGCCACCTGAGTCAGGATAAGAAACTAATAGATGTTTTCAAAAAAGACGGAGATATACATTCAAAAACCGCTTCAGAATTATTCGGGGTACCTGCCGAGAATGCAACCGCTGAAATGAGACGCAGGGCAAAGACCGTTAACTTCGGCATTTTGTATGGCATAAGCCCATATGGCCTGAGCCGTGAGCTTGGGATATCGCCTGAGGAGGCAAAACATTATATAAATACTTATTTTAAGCAGCATACCGGAGTTAAAAATTACAAAGAGACCCTTATTAAAGAAGCTACCAGAACAGGCTATGTGTCAACATTATTTGGCAGGAAAAGGGCAATCCCGGAGCTTAAAAGCACTAACAAAAATACGAGGCAGTTTGGTGAAAGGCTTGCAATAAACACCCCTATACAGGGCTCTGCAGCTGATATAATCAAGATATCCATGTTAAACATCTGGAAAAGATTAAGAAAAGAACGGTTAAAAACAAAGATACTTCTCCAGGTGCATGACGAGCTGTTATTAGAAGTCCCTGCAGAAGAAAAAGATAATGTCAAAGCACTGGTAAAAGAAGAAATGGAAAAAGTGATAGAACTCTCAGTTCCTCTTAAAGTGGAAATAGGCATTGGCAAGAACTGGTCAGAAGCACATTAACAAGCGCAGAAGTTCAGAAGAGCAAAAGAGCAGAAGTTGCTTCAGCGCTTTCGCACTTCGGCGCTATTTTAGGAGTTAATTATTCCGTCAGTTTACGGTAATATTTCAGGGTTAAAAAAAAGCGAGGTTAAATCGCTTGAGAGGATCTACAGAAGGCGCCTGCCAAGAAACAAAGCCCTGACCCCTGAACTTGCAAAATACATGGCTGAATGTTCAGATTCCATCGGCCGCCAGATAGGCGTACTAGCTGACAGGAGGGGAAACATCAGCTATGTAATAGTTGGTGATGCAAAAGGGATTTTCATTCCAGAGCTAACCGATTACCCTCTCGGCAGAAAAGTGCTCCGCGGACTCAGATTAATCCATACACATCTAAAAAACGAGCGGATAAACCAGGATGACATCACAGACCTTTCACTGCTAAGGCTTGATGCCCTTATAGCTATAGGAATTGGTAACGGCCAGCCTGAAAACATCTATCTGGCTCATTTACTGCCTTCTGGTTCAAAAAAAACTTATGAGATAAACGGCCCGGTCAATCTACAGAAGATCGACACTGCCTTTGAAGACTTTGATGTTCTTATTTCTTCCATAGAAAACGACCTGCAGTCAGGCAGAACAGGTTTTGATATAAGAGACAATCGCGAAAGGGCAATACTCGTCAGTGTCTCAACAGGGCCAAAATACGAACAGGAAGATTCCCTGGAAGAACTTAAAGAGCTTGCAAACTCAAGTAATGTCAAAGTGCTCGATACAGTCATTCAGAGGCCAAATAAGATTAATCCCAAATATCTTATGGGCGAAGGGAAAATAAAAGACCTGGTAATAAATGCACTGAACAAAGGTGCCACTCTTTTGATTTTAGACCAGGATTTAAACCCGTCTCAGACAAAAGCCATCAGTGAAGTTACTGAATTAAAGGTTATCGACCGCTCACAGTTGATTCTGGATATCTTTGCAAGGCGCGCGCACAGCAAGGACGGAAAAGTCCAGGTTGAACTGGCACAGCTCCGATACAGGCTTCCGAGGCTTACAGGTAAAGGGACTGCCATGTCAAAATTGATGGGGGGAATAGGCGGGAGAGGACCGGGAGAAATGAAACTTGAAGTTGACAGAAGAAGGGTCAGGGACAGGATTACCCTGCTTGAAAAACAGCTTGAGTCCCAGAGCAGGGCAAGACAGCAGAGAAAGGCCCGCAGGGTCGAACTGGGTATCCCGATAATATCCATAATAGGCTACACAAATGCCGGGAAATCAACACTTCTAAATAATCTGACCAGCAGTAAGACATTTGTAGAGGACAAGATGTTTGCAACTCTTGACACTGCCAGCAGAAGGCTCAGGTTTCCTAAAGAAAGAGATGTAATAATCACTGATACAGTGGGTTTCATACGCGACCTTCCCAAAGACCTTTTCACTGCCTTCAAGGCAACGCTTGAAGAACTTGAGGACGCAGATTTGTTCTTACATATCATAGACATATCAAATCCAAGGTTTGAGCAGCATATTAAATCAGTTGAGACAATACTGTCAGACCTGGGGCTTGCTGAGAAACCCGCAGTTCTGGTATTTAACAAAGAGGATATGATGGACGAGCAGGAGGTCAATGCTTTATGTGACAGGTTCAATGCTGTTTCGGTTTCAGCCTTAAACACTGAGACATTCAGCAGACTGCTCAGTGTAATAGAAGCCAGGCTCTGGCCGATGTGAAGAACAGGGATTAAAAGACAAGGCACAGAGGCACAAAGTTGCAAAGGCACAAAGTATGAAAGATACGATATGCGCAATACGCATCCTGCTTGCCTGCCGGCAGACAGGAATCGCGAATTATTAATCACTATTCTTTACTCTCTGCTTTATTAGAAACTCTGCTCCAGATAAACCACAGTAAAGGACTAAGCACTATATATGCAAGCAACCATATAAAAAACCAGACACCCTCGCCTGCCATCCACTTCTTAATCAAAAATGGCGATATAAAAAAAAACGAAAGAAAAAACCATTTAACAGTAGTCACACGATACATTAATAACACACTTTTAAGCATATTCTGCTCATAACGGGAATATTCACGTGACTTCCCCAGCGCCCTAAGGGAAGTTGTCACTGCGGCAAATGCACTCAAGCTGGAAGCAATCAACGCTACTGTCTCCAATATATGCTCCGGTTGGATAATTAAAGTGGTATTATTTTAAACTTATATTACTGAAAGGAATAATTAACAGTAAGCCGTTTCCCCCTGGAATCAAATTCATGAGCAAGATAGTTAAAGAAGTAAAAGCCAGGTCAGTACTAACAAAAACCGGCATACCAGGCAGAAAATACTGTTTAAATCCATATACAGGATGTTCCCATTCCTGCAGATACTGCTACGCAACCTTTATGAAAAGATTTACAGGACATACAGGGCCCTGGGGAAGTTTTATAGACATAAAGATAAATGCCCACGAAGTATTAAAAAGGCAGCTCAAGCGTGCTCAAAAAGGTAATATCATCATCAGTTCTGTTACTGACCCTTATCAGCCTCTTGAAGCTAAATATATGATTACAAGGAAATGCCTTGAGGTTCTTGCCTTATTTAAATTCCCCGTTGATATTCTTACCAAATCGCCCCTTGTATTAAGGGATGCTGACATAATTTCAAGGTTAAAAGATGTTGAAGTAGGCATGACAATTACAACAGATGATGACAGGATAAGAAAAATCTTTGAGCCCAATGCGCCTTCAATCCATTCACGTTTAGAAGCATTGAAAAAACTCTACAAAAAAGGGATTAAGACCTATGTCTTTATAGGCCCTGTCCTGCCCATGAACCCTGAATCACTTGCAGAAAAGATAATGCCTTATGCAGGCAGTATCCTGATTGACAGGATGAACTATATAGCCAAGACCAAATTAATTTATAAAAAAAACAATATCAAAAAATGGCTTGATGAGGATTTTATAGAAGAAATTATTTCAAGGCTTAAGAAAAATTTCAGGGGAAAAGATGTAGAGGTTTGTTAGAAAACTTTCTTTAGGGTCAGATAGAAGTTATGACTAAAATCATATCTTATGGTTTTTACTTTGAAATATAATTGTTATATCTCATTAAATATTTTCTAAAGGAGGCTTGAAATGTCAAAAACAGTAAAAAATCTTGAAACTGCTTTTTCAGGAGAATCACAGGCAAACAGGAAATACCTTGCCTTTGCTAAAAAGGCAGACAAGGAGGGTCATAAACAGGTTGCAAAACTCTTCAGGGCTGCTGCCTGTGCAGAAACCGTTCATGCGCATAACCACCTGAGAGAACTGGGAGGCATTAAAAGCACAAAGGAAAACCTTGAAGAAGCAATAAACGGCGAGTCACATGAGTTTCAGACAATGTATCCTGCCATGATTGAAGATGCAAAGACTGAGGGTAATAACACGGCCCTAAGAAGCTTTAATTTTGCAAATGCAGTCGAAAAGATTCACGCAGGGCTCTATAAAAAAGCATTAGACAGCCTGGGCAGCAACAAAGAAGTTGACTATCATGTCTGTCAGGTCTGCGGAAATACATTTGAAAATCCGGCCCCTGACGTATGTCCTGTCTGCGGTGCTAAAAAAGAGCTGTTCAAAAAGATTGATTGAAATCCCGGCTCAGTCGGACACACCTTTATAACTTATTTTGTCTTTAAATTGACAACCAGCAGTTTTTTAAGTTATTTTTAATGCTCCTAAGTCTTTTTTTGTTTTTTTTACTGACAACTTTTTGTTTATTTGTAATTGAGATTTGGAATTTGTAGTTTGTAATTTGTGATTTGTCTTTAATTATGGGCCTATAGCTCAGTTGGCTAGAGCGCACGCCTGATAAGCGTGAGGTCAGTGGTTCAAATCCACTTAGGCCCACCAGCATTTTTTGGCACTGCCAAAAAATGCAAATTACAATAACCAAGCACCAAATTCCAATGTTTGGAATTTGTAGTTTGATATTTGGAAATTGTTTGGTGTTTGCAATTTGGAATTTGTGATTTGTCTTTAATGATTGGGGCTGTAGCTCAGCTGGGAGAGCACCTGGTTTGCAACCAGGGGGTCGGCGGTTCGATCCCGCTCAGCTCCACCAAAAACAACAGGGGCCAGGGGTTAAGGTATTAACCGGCAGGTTTTGCCTTATGCCCTGTTCCCTTTACCTATCACCCTGAAGTTAATCTTAACCACTTCATTCCTTTTCTGATATAATTAAAAAAACTAATAAATTTTAAGGCAGATAAAATGAATTTTATGAATACATATGCCCGGTGCTCCTTTTTCACGCTGATAGCCGCTGTGTTTTTACTTTCCATACATCCCCGGCTCTCAGCTGAAACACAAAATGACAATCAGGATACTCTTCCAAAAACTCAGGAGGAAGTACCCCGGATTTCAGCCGGAGACCTTATAAAACAGATATATAAAGGGCAACAGACATTTATCGTGGATGTCCGCACAGAACAGGAATACAGGAAAAAACATATTGCGAGTGCTGTATCAATTCCGCTGAACCAGATTGAATCACGTATTAATGAATTCCCGCGCGATAAAGATATTGTCTTCTACTGAACATGACCCAGCGAGAATAAAAGCACCCGTGCGGCGCTTATCCTTTACCAATACGGTTACAAGCGGTGCTTTGCCCTGCTGGGCGGTTTTGCTGCGTGGCAATTCGAAGGCCTGCCGGTTTCCCCTCCATAATTCCCGGCCTTCCTGATATCAAAACAGGAAATATTGATTCAATTCAGCACGTGCATAAAAATATATTTCAATACTTGCAAATGTCTTATACTTTATTGTATTATGTCAGACACCTCCGAATAACAGATTTCCGGTGGCTATTCCGGAGGGGCCACACCCGTTCCCATTCCGAACACGGTAGTTAAGCCCTCCAGGGCTGATGATACTTGGACCGTGAGGTCCTGGGAAAGTAAGTCGCTGCCGGATTAAATTATAAAAAAGGCTCAGGTTATATATAACCGGGCCTTTTTTTATAATCCGGGAACCAGGAGCAGTTTCTAATAAACCTATAAGTTTTTTAAATTTCCAAATTTGCATCTTGACATGCAATAATACGCTGAATTACCATACTGTCTAGTTTTCGGAGGAAATTCATGCACGAACCGCCTTTACTATTACAATTTTTCATTGATGCAACCGGCGTACCTGAATACGTAGTCTATTCATGGCTGGCGACTTTTTTTATATTGCTCATAGCGATCATTGTAAGGACATCTCTCAAAATAGTACCCACAGGCATCCAGAATGTTGTGGAAGTAGTGATTGAATTCTTTCTCAACCTTGCTGAAACCTCTATCGGACACATGGGCCGGTACTTTTTTCCCCTTATTGCAACACTCGGCATGTATATACTTGTTTGTAATTTTATGGGACTTATTCCCGGCTTTGAAGCGCCTACAGGTAACATTAATACAACTGCCGCATGTGCTATCCCGGTATTTTTTGCTACCCACATTTATGGCATCAAGATCCACAAGTTCGGATATATCAAGCACTTCGTGGGCCCGATGAGATCGCCCCTTGCACTGCCCTTAATGATACTTATGTTTTTTATAGAAGTAATCGGGCACCTTGCAAGGCCACTGACGCTTTCTGTCAGATTATTCGGCAATATGGTTGCCAAACACAAAATTCTTGTAATACTGGGGTTCCTCGCCCCCTGGATTGTGCCAAGCACGATCCTGGGACTCGGGGTCCTCGTCTCTGTTATCCAGGCATTTGTTTTTATTCTGCTTTCAACTCTTTATCTTGCTGGTGCTGTTGAAGAAGCGCATTAAGTATATGAGATAAGAAATTATCTCATGTCCTAAAATGAAAATATTCATCTGAAAGGAGGAACAATGAAAAAAGTTCTATCGGTAATGTTACTTACTCTCTCTCTACTCTGCATGTTAGCTCCGGTTGCTCTTGCTGCAGAGGAAACCCAGGGAGCCGTATCAGAAGGAATGATGGATTATTACACTATGGCAGTCCTGGCCTGTGGACTGGCGATTGGGATCGCCGCATTTGGAACCGGAATCGGCCAGGGTATCGGACTCAGTAAAGCCGCCGAAGGTGTGGCAAGAAATCCAGGGGCATCCGGGAAAATCACAACTACACTCATTATTGGTCTCGCGATGATTGAGTCGCTTTGTATTTATGCCCTGGTTGTTGTTCTGATTATCCTCTTTGTAAAACCTTTCGGTTTCTAACAGTACGAGAAAAGGAAGAAAGGCAGGAACAATGCCTGCCTTTCTTTTTGCTTTAAGTTTCAGGACAGCCAGAACAAATTCCTTGATTTGGCTTAAGTATTTCGTGTAAATTCCAGCCAGGGCCTCTATACTCGTTAAGGAGAAAAATTTGGGAATTTTTGAAAAACTTAGACAGGGTCTATCCAAAACAAGGAAAAGCCTTGTGGAAAACACAACCTCCCTGTTCTCGGGCCGGGCAATTGACGAAAATTTGCTTGAAGAGCTGGAAGAACTCCTGATAATGGCAGATGTTGGTCCACAGTCAGCAAGTTCAATAACCACAGCCCTCAGGGAAAACGTAAAAAAGGGGAAAATACGTAATGCTGCCGGGCTTAAAACCTTGTTAAAAGAAGAAATCAAAAAAATCCTGAAGCAGGGGCCTAAAATAATCTGTGCAGGAGAAAAACCGTATGTAATTCTTACGGTCGGAGTAAACGGTGTAGGCAAGACCACTACTATCGGCAAACTTGCAAGGCGTTTTACTGACAGCGGGTTCTCTGTAACCCTGGCTGCTGCAGACACATTCAGGGCTGCGGCTATTGAACAGCTTGAGATATGGGCACAGAGGTCAGGCTCCCAGATTGTTAAGCACAGAAGCGGTGCTGATTCAGCCGCAGTTGCATTTGATGCTGTTGCATCTGCCCGGGCAAAAAATATTGACACGGTAATAATTGACACTGCTGGAAGGTTGCATACCAAAACCAACCTGATGGAAGAACTTAAAAAGGTAAAGCGTGTCGTCAGCAAAGAGGTTTCTTCTGCCCCTCACGAGGTCCTGCTTGTGGTTGATGCCACATCAGGCCAGAATGCCATCATCCAGGCAAAAATATTCAATGAGGCAGTCGGTGTAACCGGTATTGCGCTTACAAAACTCGACGGCACTGCAAAAGGCGGGATCATACTAGCTATCAACAAGGAACTGGGCATCCCGGTTAAATTAATAGGCGTTGGTGAAGCGGTTGATGACCTTCAGGACTTTAATGCTGAAGATTTTGTAGAAGCACTGTTTGGCTGATATCGTATTGCGTATTACGTCCCTCATCTGTCTTTCCTAACCCCCTCTCCCTGTTTTTAAGACTTTGTGCCTTTGCAACTTTGTGCCTTGTCTTTATACTTTGCACCTGCCTTTACGTATTAACCTTGACAACCCTGCCAAAAATGTTTTAAAATGAATCATCGTTCATATGAACCGTAGTTCAGTTAATAAAATCCCGAAACCAAAAGTATTGAAAGCGGCCCTTGCTTTATTCTCCTCAAAGGGCTACGCCGAGACAAAAATGACTGAAATAGCCCAAGCTGTGGGCATCAGTGTCGGAACACTGTATCTCCGGTTTAAGAACAAGGAGGGACTCTTTCTGGACCTTTGTAAAGAACAGGGGCCAGAATTTGACAGCCTCACCA